>OLQP01000124.1_pt1 | contig 74021 bp, 69 predicted proteins | sample 1643181 | NCBI WGS metagenome assembly OLQP01 (sample SAMEA3136710, study PRJEB25190) | human gut metagenome | biome: human gut; feature: human-associated habitat; material: faeces | place: Austria | collected 2013 | reverse complement strand
AAATTTAAAAGATGCACAAAGCAATGACTATAAATTAATTTCAAAGCTTAACCCGTGCATCATAAAAGGGACTCGTTCAGAGGACGGCTTTATCTTTAATAAAGATGCGGATATCATGCAGTGCCCAGCAGGGCATTTGGCTATAAAATATCGAATTGACAAACGTAGTAATCAGAAAAAGAATGCACGTATCAAATATTTTTTCGATATTAATAAATGTCATGTCTGTCCTTATCGTAATGGCTGTTATAAGGAAAATGCAAAAACCAAAACGTATAGTATCACTATTAAATCGGATTATCATAAAAATCAAGAGGCGTTTCAAAAAACACAATATTTCAAGGAACGTTTCAAAACCCGCTATATGATAGAGGCAAAAAATAGTGAATTAAAAAATATACACGGATATAGTCGTTGTGATGCTGCTGGACTATCAAACATGCAACTTCAAGGAGCAGTATCAATATTTGCAGTCAATTTAAAACGAATTTTAAAACTAAAGGGAGAAGTCTGCCCAAATGAGAAAAAATAGGAAAATTCATCTCTCAAAAGGATAGATTTTGCATCCCTCAAAACACTATTTTAGCAATATTTTATTATCAAGGAACATTTTGGCATATATTTGACGCCCTGTGATACTAAACTTACCACTTTTTCAGTGGCGTCCTTTAGGTTATGGGATGAATTGTAAGGGCGGAGAAACGGTATCCCCCCACTGACAGGAAGTTAAGCCTTGCCGGAAGAAAATCCCCGGCATTCAGCCTCTGCATAAGAAATACCGGCTGTGGATTAAAACAATAGCGGAACATCTTACTAGACCCCGATTGCAGCGGGTCTTTTTTTTACGAGGTTAAAGTTATACAGAAAAAGTGCTTTTTTGTCGATTCTATCATACTAATAATGAGTTACAAAATTAGGAGGATGAATTGATGAAAGAAAACACAACAACCATTTTTTATTTTCCGTTAGGAACCCCTTACTTTCCAAAAACAGATTTAAGATTAGAGAGAGCAAAGTGGACAAATATAGAAGATTTAAATGGCATTGATAAACTGTATAAATTCCTTGAAATCCACATGGGGAGAGATGATGGATATTACGGATATTATCCTGTTTATAGCCGTCCAATCTGTAATGGAAGACTATTAAATATAAGACAAATTGGTTTTATTGATTCACAGGATAGTATTAGGTCAATAAAAACATTCGGAAATTTAAGACAACACATGGATTATTATATTGTGGCAAATAGCTTTAAATCCCCTAAATTTCGCAGAACAGTAAATGTACATAGTCTAACAAATATAGTGGTTGATATTGATGTACATCATGCAAGAGGAGGCATTAAAGGATGCCGAGATGTTATAATGCAACGTTTGGATGCATTGTTATATCTTATTTTTGTAAAAAAACCTATTGGATTGCCTTGTCCCAACACAGTTGTACATACTGGCCGGGGAATACAGTTATGGTGGACAATCAAGCCGTTAAGTGCAAAGAAATTAAAATATATATATAAGGGAATACAGGAATATCTTTTTACTGCACTCGAAAAAGAAATCAACTCTGCAGATCCAGAATTAAAAGAATATGTATTGTTAGATATCTCTGCATCAAAAAAGATGTCAGGGCTTTTTCGCTTGCCTGGAACATGGAATACAAGATCAAAAACATATGGAGATTTCTGGATATTGCATGATAATAAATTAGATGCTGCCAAATTATATTTCGCATTACATCCAGCAACAGGAAAACCTTACATAAAATATAAAAAAAAGAAGAAACAAGGAAATCCTGTGTTTCGAAAAAATAATTATGGAAATCATATTGACAACATGATTCGCGGCCTGATTGAATTACGAAGGTCTGCGGGTGAAATGGAAGATGGTTACCGTGATTTATATTGTCTCATTGTCTTATCTGCTTATTTATCAAATGATACACCAGAAGATGAGGCATGGAATCGTGTTGTTGCGCTCAATAATTCCTTTAAAAATCCTTTACCGGAAAAAGAGCTGCGTAGTTATATGTCAACAGCAATGCAGAAAAAGTATAAATACAGGAATGAAACAATCATAGGATATCTTGGGATAGATGATGAAGAACAAAAAGCATTAGGATTTTATCCTGCTAATGTACATTACTATGAAGAAAGACAAAAAGCCAGAGAGCGTGGACAGAAAAGAAGAAAAATGAAAGAAAAAAGAGATATTAAGATTATCGAATTATTTGCAAAAGGAGTCCTGCAGGAGAAAATTGCAGAACTCGTTGGATGTGCACAGTCAACTGTATCAAAGATATTAAAAGCAGCAGGAATCACAAAGAAAAAAACAGGGATTAAAAAAGCTGTAACGATTCTATGCCAGAAAGCAAAGAAAAAATGTAAAAAAGAAGTTAGATCAGAAGAAAAATTAAAACGATTAGCTGCCGAAGATCCGGAATTTGCAAAAACAATGGAAAGACTTGCTGAGTTAAAAGAAAGCAGGAAAAAATATGAGCGAACGAAAGCAGAATTTACACAGGAGTCAGATCAAGAATTTTTACTTATGGGGGAAGAAGAATTCCAATACGTGATCCAAAACAACTGTGAAGAATATAATCATTCTCATGCTACAAAAATTGTAGAATAAAGTAATATAATTCCCTGAATTGTAACAAATTAGTGCCACAGAGATATCTGGGGCTTTTTGTCGTATAGTAATTTCACGTCAACACAGGATATTTCCAATTACCAAAGATGATAAGGAGACCCGCTCATCACATCAGCCCAAATTAACGTCAGTGGTGGGCGGAGAAACGGTATCCTCCCACTGACATGAAGTTAATCCCTGCCGGAAGAAATACCGGCATTCAGCCTCTGCATAAAGGATACCGGCTGTGGATTAAAACAATATTCCATCGTGCATATATAATTGATGTTTATATTTGGTCCCTTGGTCTGTTTCCTTTGGAGGTCTGTAGTGGGTGGTGTATGGGCTCTTTTCTTGTATCCATTATCTTTTTGTACAGAAAAACTGCCCTATGGCATATTCTTTCATACTATCTATGAAAGTTCTTTCTTGGTCTCCATCGGGAAAGTTAATGGCAGCTGACTAGGTTATCCCTTTTTTTACTGTCTACAGACTACATTACGAAAGGAGTGTGTATTATGGACACTATTTTTACTAGGGACTCTACATTGTCCCCCTCTGAAACTTTACAACGTGCATCATCTGTACTTAGTAGTATTCAGCATCCCGTTTCTTTTTTGCCTTCTGCTCACTTTTATGCTGCGTCTTCTGAACAGAATCTGGTTGGTACAGCCATATCTATGGACTTTTTGCAATCTAAAGTCTATAAGTCTTATCGCAAAAAACGTTTTCGGGAGCTGTCCTCTTACTGCTTTGATACTATCTTATCCCCAAAAGAATTTTTCCAGCAACTACTAGGGAATATGGGTAAATTTCTTTATATCCGTTGTCAGCCCGACTTCTTTAATCTTTATCCTTCGGACTGCCTTCCTGCTATGCTTGTTCTTGCTAATGAACTTTATGAAGCTTCTCTGAACTATACCGATGATAAGGCCTTTGAAATCTCGGAAGCTTTCTATATAGATTTCTCCCGCTATCTCTTTCATCAGATTGACTGGTGGCTGGTTCACTGTTTCTATAGCGGACGGTCTACTATGCAGGATTTTCTATTTACTTCCGCTTTTGATATAGATAAAGACAGCTCCGCAATGGAACTTCTTTCTTACCAATTGACTGGGTATATCCTTGACCTGCTTTATTACTATGTATCATCTAATGGACAGGAGACCGATTGTTCCAAAGCCGCCTTCAGAGAGAGTATAGCTGAAGATAAACAAGAGATAGCTTCTCTTAACCAACAAGTTACCTCTCTTACAGCTCTTTGTACGCAGCTAAAAAAAGATAATCTATCTTATAAACGTCAACTAGAGCAAAGTTTTTCGCAGACAACGGGAGAAGATGAGAAGATTGGTGATATACAACGGGAGTTAGAACAGGTTTATACAAGATTAAAAAAGATCTCTTGGGAGAAGGATAAGCTTACAGAGAAAAATGCTCAGCTTATAGAAGAAAATCATCTCTTAGAACAGCTATTTTCGGAACGGAACAGAGAAAAAAATGGTACGACTTCTTCTAGCATTGATTATTCTTTACCTTTTCTGTTTGTTGGAGGACATTATTCTACCGTGGACAAGTTACGTTTCCTTTTCCCTAACAGCCGCTTTATCTTTAACGATAAGGAAGTGCCCAAGATTTTGGACCTGTCTACCTGTAAAGCGATGTTTGTGTTTACATCTTTTGTAAGCCACACTTTATATAACAAAACAAAGTCTATGTGTAAGTCAGCTGGTATTCCGGTCATACATGTCAACCATTCCGGATTGAAAGCCGTTTTAGGTGAGATATCCTCGGGATATACAATGTTGTCTTAGAACATGTTCGAAAAGGAGAAAGTTATGTTTAAGAAAAAAAATTCTATCAATAATCGTTTAGAAGCCCCTATTCCAGAATTTAAAGAGGCAAAGAAAACCAAAAGGAAACCGACTGCAAGGCAGCCTAAACCTCCTAAAATAAAAGAGAAAAAACAAAAAACCTTTAAACAGAAACTTTATATTGGATTTGCTACTGCCTTTGTGTTCTCCTTGTTTTTTGCTGCATTACTACTTGGAAAACCCAAAGATGACCAGCTCATACTCTTACCAAATGAATCCGGCACCCTTTCTCTTACAAATCCTATCCTTGATCATGTTGCATCTTTTCAAAGTGAAGATGAAAACATAAAAGTAAGCAGCAATGGTAAAGTTAAAGCGACAAAACCGGGTGTTTACACGGTGAAAATCTCAGCTTTATTTCGTACTTTCTATTGTGAGATTCATGTACCAGGTTTTAAAGAGGATAATCTCATTCTTTCTGCTGGATATACATATCAGTCGCAGGCAGTTGGTACGGGTAACGATACTGTAAAATGGGAAAGTTCTGATAAAGGGGTTCTTACGGTAAGCCCGAATGGTTCGATCGAAACTTTAAAAGAAGGAGAAGCAACGATAACAGGAAAAGATAATGGTAAAAAGTTTTCCACAAGAGTGCAGGTAGTTGGTATCTCTATAGACAGCTCTATTATTTTTTCGAATACAGAGCATCAATTAAAGATCAGTGATGCAGTAAGAGACAAAGTAAAGTCATGGAGTGTAGATGATGAAAACATTGCCTCAATTGATCAGAATGGAAAATTGAAAGGATTATCTGCCGGTGATGTCCGCGTTACATGTAATATCGGTAACAATACTCCATTGTTTTTAAATGTTACAGTTGCAGGACTTGATAAATCAGAAGCATACTTAAAGAAAGACGAGAGTATCCAGTTAAATATCACAGGGTTAAGCAGTACAAATGGGCTTCATTTCACAAGCGATAACACAAAGGTCGCTACTGTAGATGAAAAAGGAGCTATCACGGCGAAGAATGCAGGAAAAGCCAACATCACATTAGCTGGAGCAGGTCAGAGTATGTCTTGTACAGTTTATGTTATGGATATTGCCGATAGTTATATTATTCCATTGGGTTCTACACAAAAATTTAAAATGGATTATCTTGGTAACGATGCAAAATATATCATTGAAGATACAGCGGTTGCTTCAGAAGCTTCCGGGAAAATTACAGGAGTATCTGAGGGACAGACCAGTATGACCGTAGAATCACATGGAAAATCCTTTGACACGACACTTTACGTTGCACAGATCCAGCCAACATCTACCGAGGTTATGGAAGGAGAAGAAACTTCTGTTATGATCACAGGTCTTCCAGATGGTATCAGCCCAACGTGGCGGTCCGAAGATGAAAAAATTGCCAAGGTAGATGGAAATGGGAATATTACTGGTGTGAAAGAAGGAGAAACGGTTATAAAAGGAACTGTAAAAGGAATGGTATTTTCATGTAAGATAAAAGTATCGAAAGGACAGGCGGCTGATACATCGGAAGAGGGGACACCGGAAGAAGCAACAGAAAGCTCTTCTGAGGCAGCCGAAGAAACAACGCAGACAACAGAGAAAAAAAATAGATAGTGATTGCATGAGAAAAGGCTCGTACTTAGATTGGGGTATGAGTCTTTTTTTGGTTTGGTGGTTGAAAAATCATTTTAATCACAGAAACAATTATTGACGAGAAGGAGGTATAAACAATAGTCATTGTTTCGAGAAATAAAGGAGGATTTGTTATGGACACAATTCATGAGATGAATGTAGAAAGAGAAGAGGAACTGGCTTATAATATCGGAGAAAAGTATTTTTCGATTCAGACATCTGAAGAAGGATACGATTACACCTTTTATGATGAGGATTATCTGGATTTGGATGGTGGAATATACGAAAATCTGGATATCTCCATCACGGAAGCGGCAAAAAAAATCCTTGTCGATGAAGGGTATTCTTTAGAAAAAGCCCAAAAGATTGATTACGAGGAATTAATGGAACATGTTGATGCGGCAGCCGATGAGGAAATGGAATGGATTGCCGAGATGTAGGAAATTGTACTTGTCAATTACCCACCGCTTAGATTTCTAAAGAAATCTTGAAGCGGGAGCTTGCAAAAACTTAGTTGACTAGCCTAAGTGTTTCGGGCACTACGTTACGGGAGAATGCGTAGCCTTACTATGCAGACAGGTACCTGTAGGTGTTATACCTTGCCTGCAGCTCTACGGTATGTGATTAAACAGTCCTGATGGGAAGGGACAGTGTTGCATACGGCAAAACCTCCCATTAACATTGGCGAAGGTATCATTACGGCAGGTGTGGCCGGCTTACCGCAGTAACACACCAATAGAAAGGAACTTATATCATGGTATATGTAGTAGCGAACGATGGACAGCCATTGATGCCGACAGAGCGGCATGGGAAAGTCTGCCGGATGTTACGGTCCGGGATGGCAAAAGTCATAAAGAAATGTCCGTTCACCATACAGCTGCAATACGAATCTGAAAGAAATGTACAGCCGGTATCATTAGGTGTTGATGCCGGGAGCAAACATATTGGAATATCTGCAACTACAAAAACAAAAGTATTATATGAATCTGATGTAGAATTACGCGATGATATTGTAAAGCTGCTGGCAACAAGAAGACAGCTGCGCCGGAGCAGGCGGAGCAGGAAGACAAGATACCGCCCGGCAAGATTCGATAACCGAAAACGGAAGGAAGGATGGCTTGCACCGTCTATCCAGCAGAAGATAGGATCGCATCTTACGGTTGTGGCAAATGTCTGCAAGATTCTTCCAATCAATCAGATTATTGTGGAAACGGCTTCCTTTGATATCCAGAAGATTAAGAATCCAGAGATTCAAGGGATTGAATACCAGCAGGGAGAGCAGATGGATTTCTGGAATGTCCGGGAGTATGTATTCTTCCGGGATGGACATACCTGCCAGTGCTGTAAGGGAAGATCCAAAGATAAGATATTAAATGTCCACCATATCGAAAGCCGTAAGATAGGAGGCAATGCCCCGAATAATCTGATCACGCTATGCGAGACCTGCCATAAAGGATATCATAATGGCACCGTTATACTGCCAAAGAATATCAAGCGTGGCATGCAATTTAAAGATGCCGCCTTTATGGGTATCATGCGCTGGGCTTTTTACAATGCATTGAAAGAACAGTACGAACCGGCTATCCCAGTATCGATGACTTATGGGTATCTGACAAAGAATACCCGTATCGAGCATGGCTTACTGAAAGAACATTATATTGATGCAAGATGTATCAGCGGGAATCCAGATGCCGTCTCGGATGGGACTTACTATTATCAGAAGAAAGTCCGCTGCCATAACCGGCAGATACATAAACAGACGATCCTAAAAGGCGGTATACGAAAATCCAATCAGGCAGAGTACCTTGTAAAAGGTTACCGGTTATTTGATAAAGTCAGATACCATGGCAGGGAATACTTCATTTTCGGAAGACGAAAAACTGGATTTTTTGACATCCGGACATTATCTGGAGAGAAAGTAAACAAAGGCAGTATCAGCGTGAAGAAACTTACTTTTGCTGATACAAGAAAGAATTATTTAACTGAAAGGAGGACCGCCTGAAGACGGTGGCGGATTCCTCCCCGGCTTAAGAACCCGGGGTATCCTTCGCATAAATTTTTGATGAAAAAGAAGGGAGAATCAACAATGATTTTGATTATGCAGTATTTAGATTTTAATTTACCAAATTTTTTACTATGGACAGTTATGATTTTTTTTACGGTCTATCCTCTTGTAATAATTTTGTGTATAATTAGGAGATACAAAATCTTAATGGAGTCGTTGCACATTGCTAATCTTTTAGATGAAAAGGGAAAGACTCTGTTAAAAGAAATATTTCCGAAAAAGATAAGAGAAGAATTAAAGAATAGCAGGAAAATTGATGATAAATTAAGTAAAAAAATATGCCATAATTTAAAATGGTTTTATATTTGGTTTCTGATTTATTTTATAGCGTTATTTATATATGCAATATTTACCGTTATAAATATAACCACTTTAATTCATATGGTGCGTATTTCAGCAGATATGTCGATTTTTAAAAATATGGAAATTCTTGTATTTTTTCAGGTAATGCTCACAGGAAATTTAATAATTGAGACACTATATCCAGTTATTCATATGTTTTTTGGTTATAAGCATGATAAGAATTTACTGAATGTCTTAACGCCTATTAATTTTTTGATTGAAGATATAGTTGAGAAAAAGCTTTATCCTGTGATTGGATATATTGCTAGATTTTTCTTTGCGAGTGTTTTGTTTTTTTCTTATCTTCAACTTATTGTTTATCTCTGTACGAAAAAGCAATATAGCCTAAATGAAATAGAAGTATTAATAGTACTGGCAATATATCAATATGGAATACTTAAGGCTGCTGCTTGTATATTGGAAAAATTTACAAATTGTGTATTTAAAAAGAAGAACATAAGTTTTTTAAGGAGATATACTGTATGGGAAATAGGATATATGTCTATAAAAAATTCGTCTTATGTTGTAATGTTAGGGGTATATATATGGCTTAGTTGTATTGGAAAGGCGGATTCAGCTGTTCCCCTAGCTATAAATTTCCTTTTTTTGTTAGACAATGCTGTTATAACAGAGGACTCAATAAAAAAGCGAATAATGAATTAAGAAAATGAGGATAATACAGTTAGATAAAAAAAGAGTTACACAGAAAAATCGAATACAAGAGATTTCTATGAATGAGAAGATGCACTCGATGATACGTCGGGTGCATTTTTATTGTGCGCCGGGCAAACTTAAATTCTGACATACTATAAATATGAGAAAAGATTTATCATCTGATAACAAAAAAGTGCTACAGGAGGAATTATATAATGTGCCCAAAAAAACAATCATCTCAATGGCTAGAGAAACATGATAATTTATCATATTCTTCATTCGACTTAGAATCGTTAAGAAAATCAGGACTTGGACATCTGATTTATGAAGATAAAATATGGTCTCCTGCATTACTGATAGAAAATGGAAAGGATATTGTTGGATTGAAAAAAGGCGATTTTTCTCCTATAATTAAAAGAAAAAAGGAGAACGATATGAGTTTAATTCTGATGATGAAAAATCAAAACGGATTGGTAGCCGTTTCTGATTCAAAGAGTACGATTTCTAACGGCATGGAAGAAGAATATGGGCGTAATGTTCAAAAAATCTTTAAAGGAAACAACTATATACTGGGAACATGGGGAGTGAATATGCTACATATAGATGTTACGGTACGTATCGAAGATGTATTAAAAAGTCTGGTCGAACGATATCCTGATGATTTTGGGGCTGTATTAAAGGAATTTCAATATCATCTCAAAAGAGATTGTGAAGAAGAATATTATTTTATCGTTGGGTTTCGCCTTAATAGCCAGTATTACAAAGATAATTACTCCTATATCATTGAAGGATACACCATTACGGCTGGAGATATCAACATGAATTTTTCAGACTGTTCTCCTTCTGGATGCAGAGCTGCGGGTGCAATAGATATGCTACCACGAAATTTCTCTATCAATATGAACTGGACAGAAGGGGAATTAAAGAAGAAAGCGGAGTTATTAATGCAAACAGCTATTAAGCTTGGAAATGAATTTATGCCATATAATCCGGTAGGTGGAGAAATCCAAATGGTGTATCTTAAATAGTTTTTTGTGTCGCCAATATAAGAGTCATTAGTAGCAGCTAGTGGCTTTTTTGCTTATAAAAATCTTTCTACAGAAAAAAAAGAACATAAAGGAGAAAGGAGAATGGAATGAGAACAGGAAGAAAACTACAGAACCGAGAAAGAGTAGAAAAATGTAAAGAAACATTGGATCAACTATCCAGATTCATGGGAGATATCCTAGATGGGAAACTCTCACAGAGGGAAGCGGCAGAGGCGTTAGGACTTACCGCACAGGGATTAAGCCATGAATTAAATTCCTGTTTTAAAAAATATCTGAAATATTCACATGTGTTTTCCGATGAAGATATCAAAAACCTGTTGGGAGATGTGGAAACTCCTGCTGAAAAGTTGGCAAAGGATGTCCTACAGGTTGGAGAAGATGGCAGATATCTTTTAGTCAACAAGGAATGCCAGAAAGATTTCATCGAAGAGGTTAAAAACACATTGAATGAAAGGGATTATTTTATACTAAGCCAGTATTACGGTCTGGAAGATGGGAAAAAGAAAAACTTGACCCGAATTGCAGAAGAGATGGGAGTCAGCAGCAACTACATAGGCCAACGGAGAAGATACAGTCTGCGGAAACTTTATCAATATAAATGCTGTGCCTGCCTGCTGCCAGAATACAAAAAACTTCGGAAAGATGTCCGAGAATATGGACAGATGCAGGAAATACAAAAAGAAGCTTACACAAGGGAGGGGTAGAAACATTGTCCGAACTCGCTGGCTACAGCAAAAAGGAAGTGCTTTCTGTCCGACTTTTTAAAAAATATTCTACAGAAAAATCAACCAATCTTAAATTCTGACATACTATATATGAGAAAGTTGGTGCGAATCGGAAGCAACGTAAAAATCCCAGGAGATTCGCACTACAAAAATAAAAAATATTGTTCTTGCTTTTCTAAAAAATAGAAATGTAAAAGATGACAATGCTTAATTTTTGTATAAACTTTCTAAATAAAGCAGCGAAATTGTTACTAATTTTATACGATTTTGCTGTCGCATCCCTCGCGGATGCGTGGATTAAAATTGCAAATCTCTATAACCATTTAATCTCCCTCTAATGTCGCATCCCTCATGGATGCGTGGATTAAAACGGGTAGTATAATTGTAGCAAGAAAACGAATGAATGTCGCATCCCTCGTGGATGCGTGGATTAAAATATTCTTCGGGATGGTAAGCGGTTGTCGCATCCTTCGCGGATGCGTGGATTAAAAAATTCCTAATCTGTCATACTATAAGGGAAGGGATAATATCCCTTTGTTTGCGGGGCAGGCAACGGTCCAGTCTGTCCCGTATACTACCAATTAAACAAATCTTTTGCAGAGCAGGAAAGGAGTTTGCTATGATACGTTTTAAACAGGTCGTATCCGGTGTACTGACAGGCTTTTTATTCTGTGGTTCTGCCATCAGTGGAGCACCACTTATTGCAGCAGCTAAAACAGAAACCACATACAGCCTGACACTCGATAAGACAGAAAACGGTTCCGTTGCTATCTTTGATGCAGAAAAAGAGGCAAAGAAAGATGAGAGCAAGGAGCAGCAGAACACAGAAGCTACTACAAAAGAGAAAGCTTTAACCAAAAAGGTGAAGGCAGGTGATACAGTATCCATTAAGGTAAAGCCGGATGCTAAGTATATCATCAAAAAGCTGTCCCTTATTGATCCTGAAACAAAAAAGAAGCTGGATGTTGAACTTTTTGCTGATGAAAAGCATGAAGACGTTGTAACATTCACAATGCCAGCACAGGATGTCTTGGTAACATCCTCTTATGAAGAAGGAACAATGGAAAAAGGACAGACAATTGCCTCCCTTGTTGGTGCAAAGAGGAAAGAAACAGAAGATAAAAGTGAGGCAGCAAGCACTTTTGCCAAAAGTGAAACAACAGAAACCGGAATCTCAACAGAGGCCACTACAGAACCGGCTAAAAGCAGTGAGAACACAGAGGCAGCAACAGAAGCTTCCACAGCGACAGATGCAAAAGCAGAAGAATCAAAAACGGATGCTGATGCAGGTAAAGAGCAGGAAGCTACAGAAAAAGCTGCGGAAACGACAACTGCCACCGAATCGGAGGAAAAGGCTTCGGAAGTCTCTGAGAGTACCGAAAGTACTAAAAAATCAGAGGAGGCAAATGAACCGGTAAAGGTCGTTGGTGATGAAGGTAAAGAAGTTGTTGTTAATGACACATCCTCCAAGAACAGTAAAGAGAGTGATAAGACAGAAGAAACAACAGAAGCGGAAACAACCGCCGATGAATCTTCTGAAAAACTGACAACAAAAGAAGTCGCACAGGATGCGGTCGATGTTGAAAAGAAGATCGAGGAGCAGACAGAGAATAAAGACCATGTGGACCGGAAGATGGTTGTAAAATATACTCTGGCAGATTCTTCTAAAACAGAGGAAAACATTACTCTTGATAAGCTGATGAAGGATACAACGGTAGATGCTGGTGCATTTATCGGTCAGTATCAGCAGGAATTACCTGTTTATGAGAGCAAATCCGATGGGGAATTTTATTATATCTATCCAGATATCACTTCCCAGAAGAAAAATCTCGAACTGGTTTCCTGTGATGTCGCTTATAACAACAATGATGGCGAGATTATCAAAGATGCAACATGGGATGCAGAAAAGGGATGCATCAAAGTCCCAGTAAGCTGTTTCTCTGATGAGAAAGTGAAAGAAATGGGAAATGCGCCTGTTCAGGCACAGCTTTTCTTCCGCTATGACAGCAGTATCTCCGATAAATCTGGTGTGTCTGTACACATTGATAACCAGAACCCGGATGTAAAAGTAAAAGCTGCCGATCAGGTAGTTGTAGGAGATGACCTTGATGTACAGTTTGATATTCCGGTAGCCACAAAAGATACCGCAGAGAATATCAATGCATCTTATTTTTCCATTAAAGTAAATGGAAATGAAGAACCGATCGAACTGACAGACAATAGTGTTGCTTATGATGAAGACAATGGTGTACTGACTCTGGCATCCAATGCCATGACAACCACCAGTGTTGATATTACTATCAAACCAAAGGCAGTAGCTGCTTATGCTGCAAGTACAAGTACTTCCAAAGCAGATTTAAAAGCTGTCCCTGGTGTAAAATTAAAAGAAAATCTTACAAAAGAAAATGAGGGTACGTATTCTACTTATAAGTCCACTTTATACTGGGCTGACGAACCGTATCTGTATAAACATCAAAATGATCCAACAAGTGTTGTTGATAAAAAATCCTGGTTACGTAAGAATCTTGGATTGATGGACGATTATATGTGGGGAGCCGCTATTTCTGAAAAATCAGGTCATACTTATAATGCGATCAAAAAAGCGGATAACACATATGATTTTAACCACAAGACGATCAAGGATGAAAGAAACGGATTTGATACCCATGCGGATTGGACATATTATATGAACTATCGTTTTGGTGTGGATAAGGATTTTGCTAAATACAAAGCTGGCACATCTTCTAAAACAGGAAGAGAACCAGATATTGACTGGACACAGCTCTCTGAAAACTCCAAAGCGGATGTATATGCATTAAACTGCTGTCATATCGGCAATGGTACTGTTATGAAACCTATCGGAACAGTTTCATACGATACAAAGAAGATTGATGGGGCACAGGTTCGTCAGAGTAAGACACGTTCTCCGATTCGTATCAGTGTTATGTTCGTAAGTGAAAAGGAGAATTATGTCATCTTTGGTATGGTTACTCCTCAAATGAACTCACAGGCCGGATTTGGTATGTATAAAGTAAAATTCTCCGAAGCTTCCGGTAAAATTTCTATCAATAAGAGTTCCGCAGACCCATCCGTTACAAACGGAAATAACTTGTATTCCTTAAAAGGTGCTGTTTACGGTATCTTTAAGACAAAAGCAGATGCAACAGCAAAGAAAAATGCTGTCGGCAGTATCACTCTTGATGCAAATGCAACAGGGTCTTTAAGTGGTCTTGAAAAGGGTACATATTATGTACGCGAGACAAAGGCTCCATCGGGATATAAAGAGGATGCAACAGTTTATACAGCAAAGACTTCCAGTGGTGCGACTACGGTAGTAAATACAAAGGATAATGCAGAGACTTGTGACCTGTATCTGGAGATTACGAAGAAACTGAGAGATAATGAGCAGAATAAAGTAAATGCAACATCATTAAAAGATACGGAATTTACTTTATCTTTCTATCCGGGTGGATACTATAATGCAAATGAGATAAAAAACAAAACCGCTTCTAAGAAATGGATTATTAAAGATAAACAGGATGGTGTTAGTGTACAAGATAATGGGGATGGAACTGTTACTTTCGTAGCAGATATAAAAAATATTCCATTAGGAACATTAGGGCTTAAAGAAACAAAATCAGGAGCTGGTTTCTCGGCAGTACATTATACTGCAATTAACCCTGCAGGAAAAATTCTGGCAAATGATACGAATCCTACAGTGATTATGTACGCTAAGAAAGGACAGAAAGTACAGGATGTATATGGAACCTCTACCTATATTGTAGGAGATTCTAGTATTCGTGGAGATTTTAGTTTTACAAAATCTGGAGCTGATAAAAAGAAATTATCGAATATCCAGTTTGTGCTTGAGAACACAGATACGAAAGAATCTTATACAATCACAACAGATAGTGAAGGACATTATGATTCATCCACGGATACTAATCTTTGGTTTCACAGTACTTCAGACGGAGATTCTTCCAGCAAGCGGGATGGACTTGGAAAACTGACAAAAGGACATTATAAACTGACAGAAAAGAGAACTGCAAATAATACCGGATATCAGTTAGTCACAACAGATTTTGATATTAGCTCAGACGATGAAAAAGTGGTATTAGAGGATGTAAAATTAGCTGACCCAACTGTAACAATCGGTACAAAAGCAATCGACAGTGCAACTGGCAGCAATTATGCGAAACAGCAGGATGCTTTATCTATCACAGATACGGTATCTTATGATGGATTAGCATTAGGCAAGACTTATGTTATGAAAGCCGTACTCATGAACAAAAAGACAGGAAAAGCCGTTACAGTAAACGGAAAGAATGTCACAGGCGAGACGAAATTTACAGTAGAGGAAAAGGGTACAGAAAAGAGCGGCATTGCAAATGATAATGCACTCTGGAAAGATACCCGTAAGGGAACTGTGGATGTAAAACTTGCATCCTTCCCAACAAAAGATTTCAATGGAGAAGAATTAGTTGTCTTCGAAAAAGTATACCTCGTAGGTGAGGACGGAAAAGAAGAAACCGTACCAACAGCAACGCATGAAGATATCAATGACGAAGGACAGACAATCCTTATCCCAGAAGTGAAGACTTCCGCAGTAGACCAGAAGACTGGTTCCAAAGACACTTCTTATGAAGTAGATGAGAAGACAGACCAGAACAGTGAAGGATACAAAAAGATCACAACTGTGATCGATACAGTGTCCTATAAGAATCTCGAACCTGGCAAGGAATATAAAGTCGTTGGTACACTGATGTCTAAAGAATCCGGAGAAAAAGTAAAGGATAAAGATGGAAAAGAGATCGTATCTGAAACAACCTTTACTCCAAAGGAAAAGAATGGAACAGTTGATGTGACATTTGTCTTTGATGTGACAGGACTTGAAAATACAACAACCGTTGTATTCGAAAATGTTTACCATAAAGACGAACTGTATGCCGCTCATGCGGATATCACAGATAAGAATCAGACATTCTTTACGCCGGGTGCAAAAACAACTGCAAAAGACAACGAGACTGGAAACCATACTTCTCCAGTTAAGAAGTCCGTAACGATTAAAGATACTGTTGTTTACACAAATCTCCAGAAAGGAAAGAAATACTCTGTAAAGGGTGTCCTGATGGATAAGGAGACTGGAAAACCATTTGTTGTTAAAAACGAGGATGGAACAGAATCCGAAGTGACAGCAGAGAGAGAGTTTGTTGCTGGACAGGATGATACAGAAGAAGTTGGAAAGGAATCTGTTTCTGACGAACGGGTAGATGGAGAGATTACATTAAGCTTTACCTTTGATGCATCTGCATTGGAAGGCAAAACTGTTGTAGCATACGAACATGTATATCGTGATGGCAAAGAGGTAGCAACCCATGCAGACATCAACGATGAAAATCAGAGTATCCACTGGCCATCGATCGGAACAACAGCAACGGATTTTGATGGAAAAGGTCATACAGTAAGAGTTGGAGAGTCTGTTATTATCCGTGATACTGTATCTTACAAAAATTTAGTGCCTGGCACAGAGTACAAGGTAAGCGGGGTATTGATGGATAAAGAAACAGGAAAACCATTCCTTGATGCCAAAGGTAACCAGATTACAGGAGAGACTACTTTCTCTCCAGAACAGGCAGATGGAAGTGTGGATGTCTTATTCACAGTAGATACTTCCTTACTTGCCGGAAAGAAATTTGTAGCTTTCGAAAAGCTGTATACAAATGAAGTAGAGATCACATCCCATGAGGATATCGAAGATGAGGGTCAGACAGTATATGTTCCTTCCATCAAGACAAAAGCAGCAGATGCCAAAACAAAGATCAATACTTCTTGTGAAGATAAAGAGATCACGATCATTGATACGGTAACATACAAAAATCTTCATGTAGGAGAGACGTATCAGGTAAGCGGTGTACTGATGGATAAATCGACAGGAAAGCCATTCCTTGATTCTAAAGGCAAAGAGATCCGTTCAAAATCTGAATCCTTTACACCAACGGAAACAGACGGAACGGTGGAAGTAAGATTTACTTTCCCTGCAACCGGCTTAAGTGGAAAGAGTACAGTCGTATTCGAAGACTTAAAGCAGGGAGATGTTACATTATGCAGCCATGCGGATATCGAGGATGAAGCACAGTCTGTATATATCCCTAAGATCGGTACAAAAGCAACCGATGCGAAATCTGGAAAGCATAGTGTAAAAGCTGGAAAAGTAACGATCAATGATGTAGTGAAATACCAGAACCTTGAAAAAGGTAAGACTTATACATTAAAAGGAACATTAATGGATAAGAAGACTGGAAAAGCAGTCAAAGTAAACGGCAAAGAAGTCACTGCCACAGCAAGTTTTGTTGCTGGCGGAGATACTGTATCAAATGAAAAAGATACCGTGGTAGGTGATGTGGATAAGGATGCTGCAGAAGATGCTATCCAGAAGACAGAACGCGTCAGCGGGGAAGCAACGGTAACCTTTAAGTTTGATGCATCCGGTCTTGGTGGAAAGACCCTTGTTGCTTTCGAGCATCTGTATGAGGGGGAAGCTGAGATTGCAAACCACACAGATATCAAAGATAAGGCACAGAGCGTAGATATCATCAAAGTGAAAAAGCCTGTAAAAGGATCAAAACGTGGAAGTTATTCCCGTGGAAAGAAAGTCCAGACGGGTGACAACATGAAGATGTACATCTTTGCTGGTGTAGCAGTGATCCTCGTGATTGCCGGAGTTGCATTCCTTGTAAAAGGAAAGAAAAAAGAAGAAGAGTAATCTTCTGAAAATTGACCAGACAGCCATCGGGTGACCGGTGGCTGTTTTTGCAAAAGGAGTGAAGAAAGAATGCAAAATATTTATACAGAATCTTGTCCGCTTTGGGATCGTGGACCTTCTCGCTATAGTGAATATCCTGCCTGTACACAAACGGTATTATCTGATAAAATAACAGAAAATACAAAAGAGAAAGGTAGAAGGGAACATATGAGTTTTGTAGGTTTGACGTTTTTTAAAGACCGTATCATAGGGTACGGGGATACAAAAGGGTCCTGTTTTATCGATGGAAAATTACAGGAAGATAAAGAACGAGGAAGAATTCCCAAGGTATTTACAACAAAAGATTATATTATATGTACTTATGGTGTCAACTCGTTTGAAGTGGTTGGAGATAAAACAGGTGAGATATTTATCGAAAACTGGATTGAGGACAATATCGGTAAAGTAAACTACCCAGAAGATTTGGTTAAAAGACTTCATGAGCATCTATTAAAAGAGGAAAACCTTCTTGCGTTAAACGAACAGATACACTTTTTTGCCGGATACATAGAGATGGGACAAAGAGTATTGGTCAGAGCCAGTGTGAATAAAATGGAATTGTCAATCAAAAGGGAATATGTTATTATTCCGCTTTCTGCATATGGTGGAAATGACGTTTATGTTCAATATTTTAATAAGGATACGATACAGCTTATGTCCGATGAAGAAGATATTAAGAAAAACATAGAGCGAGCAGTCAAGAAATTCGATAAAGAATTGCCATATAATCCTGTTGGGGGAGATATCATAGTAAAGACTTGGAACCCACAAAAATAGAGAATGCATATTGCAAATAGGAATGGCATATAATATAATGCCAGTAGGCAAAATGATGAAATGTGTTCAAAGGAACGCAGTAAAACCCCCCGGAGCTTTCACCTCCGGGGGGTTTTATCCGTTTTGGCAGGGTGGCTTAATCCCTTGGCTGGCTGCCTTTTGCATTTTTTTAATTTGTGGTATACTTCTTTTTGAGAGGAAAAAATTTTTTCTACAGAAAAATCGTGATCCTAAATTTTCTATCATACTAATAATAAAAGAAATCATGGTTCATAAGAAAAGGAGAAAAAAATTATGATGAAAAAGATGAACAAAAAAAGTATCATGGCAATCGTATTTGCGGCAATGTTTGTATTTGCTTCTGTTGCAGGAATCTTTTTACCACAGCAAGCATCAGCCGTTGGAAAGCGTGGGAAGATCCGTTCTGTGAGAGTAACTTCGGTCAAGAAGCTGACAGCAGGCAAGACATCTAAGATTAAAGTGAAAGTAAATCCGAAGAAAGTGGCTGCTAAAGTTACATTTAAAACGAGCAATAAATCCATTGCTACGGTAAGCCGAAAAGGTGTTGTAAGAGCCAAGAGACCTGGCAGAGTCACTATTACAGTGAAGGTAAAATCAAAAAACAAAAAAATTAAGAGGATCAAGATCAAGGTAATCCCGAAGAAAAAAGCTTCTACCAAAAAGAAGAAAAAGTCTACTTCAAAAAATACGACAGCAAAGAAAGATACAACGAAGAAAGACAATACATCTGGTGGTAATACCAATAAAGATTATGACAATGAGAATGGAGAAGAAACTCCTTCATATGAAACTGCATTAGATAAGAAGACTTCTGCGGATGGAGTGTTAAATATCTCTTATAGTGATATGGAGAGTAGAAAGGTAGCGGGCAAGGTACGTTATTATATTCCATACGATTTTACAAAAGCTAAAGTTGTAAATCTACCAGAAGGAAATTATTATGTACCACATGATGATGATATAAAAAATGGTATTACATATATTTTTAATGGACAAAGTCATCTTATAATGCAGGTAAGATATTCTTCTAATCAAGACGTAATTAATAATTTAGAATATGATCAGCCGGGAACGGAAACGGTTTCTGGTGGTCAGGGCATTGTTGGAAATGGAACAGCTCAAGTAACAACGTATAATAATAAGAAAATTACTATTGTTGTTCAGGGATATAATTCTATAAATACATTAAGATATCAGTGTAAGAAAGTAGTTAGCGAGATTACAGATAACTCTATGACAGATATGAAAAAGGTAAATACCATTCTGGATTATATTGTAGATCATAGAGATTCTCATTATACATTAAATATTGGGACATATCATGTAGTTACGGATTGTACGGGTTATTCTGCTATTATTGCTCAGATGCTTAACTTTGCAGGAGTAGATTGTTGTGTAAGACTAGCGGGATATGATAAATATTACGGACAGACCCCGACTCATCAGAATAATCTCGCTTGTATTGATGGTGTGGCGTATGTGATTGATGAAGACATTATGATGAAATATAGTGATTTATTTGATTCTAATAACTGTCACATTGGTTATAATACTTATTATGCTTCTCAGTATCCAGAATTAAATCGCGAAGGAAAACTTGATTACAATCTTACAAGAGAATCTGCCCCAGAATATAAACTGGTACTGAAAAAAGCCGGTCGTCTTTAAATAATAAAGCTCAGAATTTTTCTGGGCTTTGTTGGCAGAAGAGAAGAGAGGAGAATAACTGTATGTTTTGTATGCAATGCGGGAAAAAAATAATGAGCGATATGAAATTTTGTCCATATTGTGGAGCTAAGATTCAGATAAAGGAAAGCTATGAAAAACAATCGGATGCCTTTTTGTATCCGGTACAGGAGAAATCATTTAAGTTTTCGATTTTATCCAGTAATCAAAAAGCAGTAAAACAAATAAACGAGTGGTTGTCAGAAAACTATATTACAATTAAGGCAATTAAAATTGAGACTATATTGAAAGAAAATAGTTTTAAACCCAGAACTATTCTAGCTCGTGTTGTAATTAAATACATAAATGTAAGTGATGGAAGTTTATTTAAAATGGGATATTTCGAATCTGTTAAGCGTATTGGCAGAGACGATAGTAAAGTGGAAATCCCTTTTGCTGATTGGAAAAGAGATAATTCGGAAAAAGAAGTTTTATGGAATAAAACTGTGAGTTATCATTATCAGAGTGGTACAGTTACAACTTTGTATTATCTGTATAGTTGTTATTAATTGGAAAGCCGGTCGCCTTTAAATAATAAAGCTCAGAAGAGAAATTCTTTTCTGAGCTTTATCTATGAAGAAAGTAGGGAAATGAAAAGACCCCGGGCCCGAAGGTCACCGGAGTACGTTCCACAATGCTTATTAACAATTATATAATACCATAATATTATCTGAAAATCAACAAAAATAGATAAAAAATATTCCAGCTTTTGAGGGAAAAATTTTTGTTCGGAGTCTTTTTTTGCTCTTTTCTGGCATACTATTAAAAAGAGAGGAAGGTGAAAAAATATGGTAAAAGAACTTCCAAAAGATTTCCTGAATATTGGCCAGTTAAAAACCTATCAAGAAGAAATCTGGAACATGTATAAGTATTTGGACGACATAGTTAATGAACTGACTCCAGACACTTCAGCAAAATCATTTGAAAATTTCGATAAAATATTTAATATTCGGACAAAAGATGTAGAATTTAATGATTTTCGAGATTTGTATTTTTCCTTACAGGATATCCACAACAAAATTTCTGTTTTAATTGCTTTTCTTGACAAACAGAAAACAGAATAGGAAATACGAGGTGATTTCACTGAGAGAATTAATGGTAAATACAGTGTATTATTATGGAATACGACCGCTTCAGGTGCTTAAAGTTATTTCCCAAGTACACATGGCCAAGATCCGTTTTTTGGATACGCAAGAAGAAACTTTTTTGGATATAAGTGGGATTAGAGAGATTCCTTCTACTGATAAATATATTACAATTAATTGTTAGAATTTTTCTTTTGCAATAGTTAAATTTTACTCATTCCATCATACTAATACAAGAAAAGAAAAATAGATGAATCCAGTGAGAGGTGATATAATGGTAGAGACTTGGAAATCGAAGAATAACAAATGATTATTCAAAAGAGGAAATATTTATGAGTGATATAAATTATGATTTTAAGGATTTATTAAATGTAGGAGAAAATTTTAATTTACTCTATACACAAATGCTGAATGGAAAAAGGATAAGATCGGAAAAAACGGGGGTTGTCTATGTCTTTGATGAAGTTGGATGTGGAAAAACGGTATCTGCAATTATTGCAATAGCAAGTGTCATCAAAGAAAAACAAATGGAAAACGAAGGATATAAAATACTTGTATTGACTCAAAAATCCGTTTGTTTGCAATTTGAAGAAGAAATAAAAGAAAAATTAAAAATAGATAGTAATGTTATATATAATGTTGCCTATGATACAACAAATTCATTAGAGGAAAATATTCCTACATATATAGAAGAAAAAAGTTGCATTATCGTGTCAAATCCACATAAAATCGGCTATTTAAATGGAAAAGAAAAAAGATGGGATTTAGTTGTTATTGATGAAGCGCATGATTTGATTTGTAATAACCAGAAACAGACAGAGGCATATTATACAGATAAGATTAATAAAGCATATGATGAATATTTGAATGATAAAAATTTTTCTATTGAAAGAAAAAAATATATTAAAGATTATCTAAACAATATTGATAAGGAAAGTTCATTTTATAATGCAATATATCAATTTGTGCAACAAATTGCTGTAGAAGAAAGAAACGAACATTTACAGACAGGTAGGATATCTGTTCCGGAATCTCGTTCAAAGGAGAATGTTAAGTTTAGAGAACTTCTAAATTTAAAATCAAATAAGCTTATGTTTTTATCCGCAACTCCATATAAAAATAGTCGGGAAATGGATTTTATAAATTATGCATTTGTAGCAGCTCATATATTAACGGACCATACTATATTTGCAGCTCGTTATTTGCCAGAATTGGATTGGGTACAGGATGTTTATTCAGCAACAGAAGGCGGAAAACAAAAAATGGAAGCTGCCAATACATCCTTTATGTTTAAAGAAATAGCACAGGCAATTCCTTTTGATAGCAAAGATACAAAGATAATCAATGGTAAAAGAAGGATTGTAGAAATCTGGGATTCTAAAGAAGATACGGATATACTCCGAAAAAACATTATTAGTAAATTAGATAAAAAAGAAGAAGTAAAAAATAGATTTCTTATATTTGTGTCTAATAGCCAGGAAGGAGCACATGTTTTTAAAAAAATATTTCCGGAAGAATCTAAAGGGTTCGATATAAGAGAAGATAATAAACACTATTATAAAAATAAAAACGGTATAACTTGTCAATTTATTATGAACAAATTTGATAATACATTAGAAATGAAGAGTTATTCAAAAGAAAATGAAAAAATTCCAGACATTTTGATAGTAACATGGCAGGTTGCTCAGGTAGGGATTAATCTTCCAACATTTAATTATGTGGTAAATTATCATATTCCTTCTATACCAGGCTATCTTGAACAGCGATATGGAAGAATTGATCGGTTAAATTCTACTAATGATCCGCTTTATAATATTTATTATTTAGATAATAATGGTATGTCATTTATATATCGATTAAATTTGTTTACTGCATTAAATCATTACATAGAGATGGTAGTAGGAATTCCACATAATTTACCAACAAAAAATCTTCTTTTTTGTGATAAATTAAAACCAAAAAAAGTCAATATCAATGAGGAAATGGAGGAGTTATACCAAGTATTGGCATATTATGTAGCAAGTTATCTAAATGAAGAAGATGACAAAAAAAATACAGAAGAAGATAAACAAAAAAATGTAAAACAATGGGTTATAAAAACTAATACTTGGGGAAATAAGGATATTGAGTGGAATAAAGAAAAGAGAAGGTTGCTAGTAGGAGATAGAGAATATTTTATAAGAGAATTACGAGAAAATGATGAAACTAATTCGGAAAATGACTTAGTGGAAGAAACAATGGAACATAATATTAAAAGTATATCTTATTATATCTTTCAATTAGAGCAAGGTAATAAAATGGTAACTCAGATTAATAGTGCGAAAGGATTAGAGAAATTGTCAGATGCAGGTTCTATAATTTACTGGAATGATAATCATGAAACTATCGTAAGCAACATAGAGGAAATAGTAAAAAAATTGTGTTAACAAGAGCCAAATGATGTATAATAAAATTAATTTATTTTATTAGCGATTCTGTCATACTAATAATGAACCAAATAAAAAGAAGATAGGAGAATTTCTATCAGAAAGCTGGTTCTGGAACTAACAGACAGAATCGGCAATCGCCTCATTCTGTCTGGCAACATTTATTTACTGCAAAAGGCAGAAAAAGGAGGCAAAACATGGCAAGAATGAAACCGTATGATGAGCTGGAATTTGTAGATGATTTCGTTTTTTGTAAAGTAATGAGACGGGAAGAGATCTGCAAAAAAGTCATCGAACTTATTTTGGGCGTGAAAATCAAATCAATTCGTACATTTGACTCACAGCACGCAATCGAACTTACTGCGAACGGCAAAGGTGTTCGTCTGGATGTTATTGTGGATGATGATGAAGGAACTATCTATAACATTGAGATGCAGACATCGCCAGAGAATGAATATGGAAAGAGAAGCCGCTACTATCAGGGAATGATCGACTTGGAAACAATGAGCAGAGGATGCGAATATAGCGAATTAAGAAAATGTTATGTTATCTTCCTTTGCCTGACAGACCCATTTCGTAAATATCGAGCTGTCTATACCTTTGAGAATCGCTGTGTAGAGGATTTATCAATTCGTTTAAAAGATGAGGCCTATAAGGTGGTTGTAAATCCATTTGGACGGACAGAAGGCTGCAGCGAGGAATTAAAATCATTTTTGGGCTATCTTCGAAAAAAGACAATTTCTGACACGTTTACGCAGATGCTGGATGATGAAGTGAAAAATGTTCGCGCCCACGAAGAATGGAGGGCGGAGTATATGCTTATGGGAATTAAGTTAAGAGAAGCAGAAGAAGAAATGCAGAAAAAAACCAAGATGGAAACCGCAAAACGTTTAGCTCAGATGGGGCTTACGATTGACCAGATTGTAAAGGCAGTGGATGCTAGTAAAGAAGATGTGCAGGAATGGATAACGATGCCATTAAGGTAATGAAGCTGTTACTGATATAAGACTAAAAATCTGGTAGAAAAAGAAAAGAGTAGCGTATGCTACTCTTTTTTTTGTGAAATCAGTAAACATCATATTAATAGTAGAAAGAGATTGATTTTATGGAATCAGTGTGTTATATTTGAGATAGAAAAAGGGAAGTTAGATAATAATCTCCCCAAAAGGTTTATTTTTTACAAACCGTCAATGGTCCAGATTGGCGGTTTATTTATTTCTTGTGAAAATCTCATAACAGATTCCCACAAGAGTAATCAACACAACAGTGTACTCGAAAAGCTCCGTGTATGTCACCATGTGCATCCCCTCCTTTCTGGAGGGTAGCCCCTCCATGATAAAAAAATGAAGGGGAGACCGCCGATATCTAACTTCCTAAACTGATTATAACATTTTTTGTCGAAATATGAAATAAAAAGAGAGCAACATCATGTTGCTCTCTGAATAAAGTCAGTACTTTATTTTCTGCTTCCTTTGTTTTAATAACTTCCTTTTCGTTACATTTGGCTTCTTATTGTTATTTTTATTTTATTTTTCGTGGTTAATACCGTCCATGATTGCACTGTATAATGACCATATTTTCTAATAGCCACTTCTTTATTGTTAAATCCTTTTGTCTGCCATGAAAAACAATCGTAAATCTCTATATAATTATCTCCTTGATAATTTTCCAATAAATCTTTTACTTTCATCGAAAATTTAGGCGAAGGATACCCCAGGTTTTTAAGCCGGGGAGGTATTCGCCACCGTCTTCAGACGGTCCTCCTTTCTATTAGATAATTCTTCCTGCCCTGGTATCTGACTTTATCAAATAAGCGGTAGTCTTTTACAAAATACATATACGCAAGATCCGTTCATAAACATATTGTAAAACTGACTGGCATTCTTTTTTCTTTCTTTTTTTTATACGCATATATTTGCTCCTTTATATATCTTCCCTTTCACAGATAGTATACAGTTCGGCATCCAAAATGACCTCATTACAATCCTCGCATTCCAAGCTGATATTTTTCGGATCATCCCAACCTCCATAAGAAACAATACTTACATGATGTCCTCTGTGTTTTTTTTAATTTGTCCCACAGTAAAGTGTTATACCTGTTTTCTCTTTCATTTGTTTCCATTTTTATCCTCCTTGTTTTTGAAATTTTTCACAATCTTAATATGGATACCTTTTCTTTGGTTGGCAAGAGATATACTATTTTTCTAATAATTGAAGATTGTATTTTTCCAAAAGTTCTTTAATCTCTTCACAGCATTTTGGTCCCAAGTTTCGGACTTTCTTTAAATCGCTTTCCGTCAGTTGTGTTAACTGCCCCAATGTGTTGATTCCACTTCTGCGTAATGCATTGAACGCCCTTGTACTGATCTCTGTTTCTATTAGTGGGAATCTCATAGAACACAGTTTTTTTCTTGTGATTGGTGGCTTAATATTGAGGATTTTTTCCATCTCTGTAATAGAAAAACCAGGGCATATATCCTGCATTTCTTTGATTTTCTCCTCATCTGCACTCAGGTAATCATAAACAGATGTGATATGCAGGTCATGGAAAGAAGCGATCCATTCATCTGGGATATCTGGGATATCTTCAAGATAAAACAATTTTTCAAACTGTTCTTTTAACTTCGGTGTGGTTTTAGCCAGTTCGATATTGTGCAACATCCTTTTGCATTCTGTGGAAGCATTAATGTACTCGTTCTCCATTGTCAGATAAATTCTTTCCGTTGTCTTATACGTTTGTAACGCTTTTGTATACTTTGGATAATTTGGAAATAATCTTCTGCTACAGGATGGATGACGGAGTTTCCTCAAAGATTTGTTGATTATCTGTCGTACCCATTCTTTTTGTGTTCCTATACGTTCACCAATCTTTTGGTACGTCATCGGTTCCTCATCAAAACCATACCGCAAAGACATCACATAAAATTGTTTTTCCGTAAGGGTCTCTTTCATGACATATATAAAATCGTCTGGATCGTCAATCTCAATGATCAACAGTTTGTTTTTATCTGTGATATTAAACATATCTTTTGCTATCCGGTCAAGCGGTGTTTCCATATCCTTTAGATACGTCAGAATATCATCCTCTGTTAAGATATTTTTCTTTTTTACATAGTTTGTAAAATTTCCTATTGTTTCATGCCGAAATTCCTGTGGTGTAATGCCAAGTTTTCTCGCTGCTTCTGTCTGGGTCATTGCATCATCTAATATCTCCCCAAGAATAGCAGACAGTGTTTCTAATTCCTTTTTTGCTTTTTCTATCTTTTCCTTATTTGTGTTTTTCCTTCCTGCCATTTTTGTTTTCCTCCTGTTTTGAAAATTGGTTTCGTAGATAATATGGGTGAGTATGAAGGAAAACTTTATTCAGAACGATTCTGGTACTCTTCTAGGGATAAAAGAACTGCAACTGGTTTTTCCTTTTTAAAAACCATTAATACCTTTTCAGATTGAAGATGCTCTGTGATACGATTATATTCATCTTCATCAAAACAAGGGAATTGTGCAAGTTTCTGAGTCTTAGAGAATATCTCAAAAAACTCTTCATCTCCGCCAAAAATCTTAATGTATTTCTCTGCATCCAGATATTTTTCTGCCCAATTTTTTGCTTCATCTTCTGAAAGAGGGATGATCTTTTCTCCGCCGCCTCGTGACATTCCGAAATCTCTTCCATATATGCTGTAAGCTCCGCCTTCTCCATATAAGAAAAATTCTCCAGTCTTTTTTCGATACAGGGTTTCTCCAGTAAAATAAATATCGTTGTTAGCATATCCATTAGTTTGATATCCTAATTCCTTTGCAGTTTCTGTGTTGTATGATCTTCCATTTATAACTTTTTTCATGTCTACTCCTCCTGATCAGATATCCATAATCTGCTTGACAACATCTTCAATCGCATTGTTTTCAATAGAAATCTCGCAAAACTTTTCATTTTCATATTCAGCAGATAAAAAATTGAGCCGGTTTGCTGCATCTTCTTTCGTCAGTTCTCCTGTATGTAACCTATCCAAAATACTTCTTATACAATAAATGGGCTTTCTCTTTAAAAATATAGTACAGGCTTTTTTGCCAAACATTTTTTTTATTCGTAATGCTCCATTAATATCCATAACAAAAATTATTTTTTTGCCTGTTTCTGAACAACGCTTATATTCCTTATACGAAGTCCCATAATAATTTCCTTTATAGAAAGTTGTCTCTAAGAAATCTTCATTTTCTTCCATTTTTTTAAAATCTGCCATGGAGAGAAAATAGTAGTCATCATCCTTTTTTCTTGGAGCTCGTGTTGTGCAGCTTTTTGTACGGATAAATTTTTCTGTTTTTAATAATTCCTCTTGCACAGTAGATTTTCCTGAAGCAGAAGGCCCTACTAAGATGAATATATTTGGATTTTGGAAACGGTTTAATTTGTTTTTGGAATCCAAGAGCATATCTACTAATTTTAAAAATTCCTTATAATCGGATACTGCTGGCACCCCAGTATACTGTGCGTTCCATGGTTTGCGGAACAATACTGGATAACGAACATTTGAGTGTTCAATGTTGAAATAACAGTCATCTAATAAGATGTCTGCAACTAAGATGTCTTTCCGGCTGCCAATGAGAATGTTCCCAGGATCAATTTCTGGAAAGTTCCTAATAATATCTGCGATTCTTACGCCTGCACACTGACTTGGTACACTGGTTGCGATAAAAATCTCGCAATGTCTTTTTAAAAGTTCGCATACAAGCTTCCTTGCTCCTTCTCTAATAGGAATATTTCTGACAAACTTCGGTTGGACAAAATAAGGGATTCGTTTATCTAATTCATTCTCTAGTATCCCCCAATTCGTAATATCCTCTAAACAATAAGAATATCCATATTCTTTATTTAATTTTCGTATTGCTTCTTCGTTACATTCATTTAATACATCATCGTAATCGAGTATTACTTTCATAATTTTCTCCTTTCATTTTTTGTGAATGCTGACACTGACTTATTCTTTATATCCCTCCAGTTCGTCAGTAATATTTGTCTATCTATAATATGAGTTTTTAGATGACTGAATAAAAAAAAGAATGCAGGATAAAGATTTATAGTCAGTATTCAGACTAAAAAGCAAGACAGACTATAGTCAGTATAGTGACTAACTAATGCAAAATAATTAATTAGTCAGTATATAAACTAAAAAATAAATTGAAAAAGCTTATACAGAAAAATAGAGGAAATCTGTTTTCTGTCATACTATTTACAAAGAAAAATATTTATCGGAAGTTGAGACGAGCAATTTAAGAGTTAGAGGGGTTGTGTTCCCCCAGCGAGGCGAAAGTTTCGTAAAGAAGCCGCTGTCAGCTTCAGTTGCCCGTTGGTGTATCACCTGCCGGTGTATTGCTCGTCATAACAAAAGGTATTAATAATGACCATATATAGAATTGGTAAAATTGGAAGAAAGGAGAAACACCGGACTATTTATTGGATAAAACGATAGAATATTAATTGAATATTGTCCTGTGTATAAGAAAAATGAATAAAAAAGAATTAATGAAAATGGTAGGAAATCATAAAGAGATTGTAAATCAGTATCTGGAAGGAAAAGTTAGTGAAGAGGAATTAAAGAATACGATTGGGCTGTATCAGACTTATATTGTTAATACATATAAGGGGCAGTTTTCCTGTCAGGGAAAGACAGAACTTATACATCGTATTACAGAATCAATGGAAGATGGTAATAAGTCAATGGGAGATTGTATTCTTAAAGATTTAGGTTTATCTATGGATTGCGCATCCCATGGCGGAACCTTTCAGGAATTTCAGGAAATGCTTTATTTAAAAGAAGTCATGGGAGTTCATATCACATACGATGTTTACCGCTATATAGCAAATAAATTAAAAGAATCTGATATGTCTATAAGAGAAATGGAAGTATCTGAATTGTATGAACTGGCAAATAATTACATGAAAATATTTTGTTCTGATAAGATTTATCTATTAGGAAAATAAATAAGCTTGCTGAATATTTTCATGTATCTAACCGAACTGCAACTGTAAGAGGAATGGCATTAGGATTGTGGTGAACTGCGAATTGTTCTACTTGATCTGTAGTTTAGAAGGAGCTTGTGCCGCAAAGATTTTCAGTCAAAAAAATCTTACCAGAAAGGAGGAGGATTATGTTAAAGGAAATAGCAGGAACAAGAGCTTATAATATTTTAAAAAAGCGAAAAATGGAAACTGTCGAAGATGTCTGTCAGCTGTTTCCTTCCAAATACTATGATTTTTCTTTTATAAATCCTTTAAATACGAGCAGACTTGATAAAAATTATGCTTTTGTATAAACTTTTAGAGTTAGCTAAAAAAGATACTGATTATAGAGGTGATGATATTGAAATCATAGTCATGAATTCGAAAAATTTTAAAAACAAGAAAAAAGAATTCAAAGAAAAATTAAATAAACATAAAAGAGTGATTATCATATCCTCTTATAAGACACTTGCTGAAGGACAAAATTTACAATATAACGTAAAAGATACGGACGGACTTATACGGCTGCCAGGTAAGAGAAAGGATAAAGAGAAAGATTTGGATGGAATCTATCTAGGTGAAATTACGTATATCATTCGAAGAAGTATTGACTCTGGGCAGCCTTTTGACAGAAATGAACGAAATAAAAATATATCAGAGCAGATATTCCAAGCAGAAGATTTATTTGTACAATCAGAGATTGGAAAGACAGATAAAGATAAATGGATTAAGGAAGCTTTTTTGGGAGAAAATAAAAGCAAGCAGTACAATCTTAAGTCTATTGGTGTCTCTATTACACGGACAGTACTGCAGGCTGTTGGACGGCTTTGCAGAACCACACTTAAATCACCAGATATTTACATATTAGTAAATGAGAATGTTTTAAAGAAAATGAATGTTGATGATCTAAATATAAAGGAAAGCCAGTGCCTTTTTCCACCAGAGATGCTAAAAATACTAGAATTAAAAGAAGAATATAACCGGGATAAAGAAAGAGCGAAAGAAGATTCTATAAAAGAGGCATGGGAAGAAGCACGGGAAGAGGCGAATAAATCGTCTTTCCGTAGTTTGGATTGGATTAATGATTTTTTAGAAAATTGTTGGAAACTTATAGAGCAACGGAATTGGATTGAGATGCGTGAATGGGTATTAAAATATCCGACTCTTTATGATGAAGCAAAATTGCCGGACAATATTTTAAACGAATTTTATTTCCATATTCCAGGCAGAAAAAAGAAATATTATTTTAAAGCATATAACGATTTTCAGGATGGAGTTGAAGTCAGTTTTGCGGATAAGAGTAATTGTCGTGGTTGGAGTGAAATGAGTGAAAAAGCAGCAAAACTGCCATATATCCTTAAATATAAAGGTATGAAAGAGTATTTTAAAAAGAAAGGATATGTAACCAGTTTTAAGATGCTGCCAAGAATTTTAAACCCGGTTATGTTTCGTAATATCTATAAAGGTGCGTTAGGTGAGGTTGCAGGTCGGTTTATAATTGAGAATGAGTTGGGTATCAAACTGATAGACATTACGGAACCAGAAAAGTTTGAGAAATTTGATTTCCGGCTGAACGAAGAAGTATATGTTGATTTTAAGAATTGGGATGAATCCATGCAGGTAGACCGGGAGAATGAATTAAAGAAGATACGGCAAAAAATGAGAATGGTTGGAGCAAAACGTGTCTATATCATCAATATTGTTGTGGAAGATGGCACAAAGTATGAGATAAAAGAAAGCACGGACGGGATTATTGAGATACCGGGACTTATTACAAAAAACGGTGATATTATCACGAAACCTATTGAAAAATTAGCAAAGGAGGTCAAATGATGAGAGAATATCAAACGAATAAGTTGTACTTGAAATTTGACTATGAAACAATTGAGCGTGATTTTGATATTTACCAGATTAAACAGAAAGCAGAAGGAAAGAAATATATCAGTCAGGAGGTTCTGGACAACGTATCAGAAGAGCAGTATATCACTGCGGTACAATGGATATATGGAAATACTGCTTTGGTCTTATTAGAAAAAGATAAAATAAGTACCTATGCGTTTAAAAAGAAAATGAGGGAAAGATTTCCGGATATAACTGTCTGCCAGATAAAAGGATTATTTGATGAAAAAGTGAGGGAAAAGTATTTTGGAGAAGGAGATATTCAACTAGCAAGATTACTATTTAATTCTCTCCGTCCTTACAAAAGTGAGATATTTCACAGGAATAATATCATGGGAAAACTTTTTTACCAGAACCCAAAATGGAAAAGCAAAGATACAGTATATTTCGTCCAGATACATCTTGATTATTCATTTCATCTGATACTAAAAATTGTTACTTTTACAAAAGATACAGGAGATTCAGGTGGCTATGTTTTCGATAAATCGACAGGCAACTTCCGCCGGGCTTTAAAAACAGACAAAGGTACAAAATATATAAAGAAAAATAAGAATACAAAGTCAACTGTTTCATTTTTAAATATAGAAAACATGGAAAAGTTTGAAGCTAGTAAGATGGGTGTGTTAAAACAGTTTGTTGAAGATGTGAGAACTTATCTTCGGGATTACATTGAAATAAACTTTGAAACAATGGAAGAAATGATGTCTCATGATAAAAAATGGGAAAAATACAGCATCAAAGTCAAAGAAAATAAGTCAAAAGTTTATGAAAAAGAAGCTGCAAAGCGGTTATCTTCACATAAGATAGAAATTGTAGATGAATGCAATACGGAAACATCAAAAAAAATTGCAGTTGATTTTCAAGCATTTCTTAAAAAAGTGTATGGCGTTGGCTCAAAGCTAGGTGATTCTGTTTCTAGTGGCACATATAATCTTCGTATCATACATAATAAAGACTATTATAAAGGAATAAATGATCTGCATGACGAGATCTTTAACAAGTGTATTGTTCAGCATATTACAGTTGAAAACTATAAAAAATGTGATTTAGAGAAAAATCCAGAATTTTATGCGATCATACAAGAACTTTTTATCAAAGAAGATATCGTTAATAAACAGTTAACCACGTTTAATTGGTCAGAAACATTAGGTAAATCAGGAAAAACATGGGCGTTTGTGTCCTTTAAAAAAGATGATACAGATAAGAATACGAAGAAAAAAGACCAATATACATATTACCGTGTTTTTATTGCACCGGACGGAAAACTTTCTTTTGATTCTTGTGCAGGAAGAAGTTGGATGAGAAGGAAAGATGAATGGAAAAATATTATAGGGTATCATCAGGAATTGATCGATAGAAGGAAATCTGAAAAGAGATATGATGAAAATATAGAAGGTTTTTTCTATACGGATATCAATGATATATGTACGATTTACAAGACAAATGCTTGCGTGTATCCACGATTTGACGGCATAGGTGGGGAACTTCTTTTACTTAAAGCTGACAAAGAATTAGATAAAGAACAGATGATAGATGCCTTGCTGCATTTCAAAGAGGATTCTCCTGAGTTAGTCAAAAAAAACAAAGAAGATTTCGAAAAATTTCTTAATAATCTGAAAAATAAAGAAGAAGAATATGTAGACAAAAAGGCTTTTTATAAAGATATTGGAAGAGGAAAATTAAGAGAAGGCTTCAATGAATATCTTCGTGCAGAATATAGAATCCTGCTTAATTTTTCAAAAAGCAAAGAAAATCTTCCTCTATATGATCTGGATGCAATGACAGATATCCATTATTCTATTTCTGGCGATTCGTCTGGTGAACTTGTCAAATATTTTGTGGGTTCCGCCAAAGCTCTCAATGGGAGTGTTGCAAGAAGCAATCCTATTCGAAAGATTATTGGAAAAACCTTAAAAGCAGAAGAAATTCTGCCAATGCTAACAGCAACATTTGTAAGAAATGAACAGTATACGGTTATTCCATTTCCATATAAATATATTCGGGAATACTTTCAGGTATCATGAACCCAGAACTATTTCATTGATCTAGGGCTTGGAAGGGGTATGCCCTAAACCTATGCTATGAAACCAATAATAAGAGGAGCGTGAAAAATCAAATGTATATGGCTGTTGATATTGCAAAGTATATAATAAATAAATGTACCATTGAGCAATGCCCGATATCTAACCTGCAGTTACAAAAGATACTTTATTGCATTCAACGAGATTTTTTTGCAAAACGATATGTTAGCGTTTGATGATGACTTTGAAGCGTGGCCGTTTGGTCCGGTTATCCCTGAAGTTTATTATCGGTATTGTGGTTTTGGTGCTCTCGGTATTTGTATAAAATATGATGTTGATATGGATTCTGACTATGCGGCAATCATAAATCCAATAATCGAGAGAAAGCGGATGATGAATTCCTGGGATTGGAGCCAAGATATAAATACCTCCGGAAAAGCATGGAATCAAGTATATGATGGAGGGAAAGGTGATCATAAAATTATCCCTAAAAGGCTGATAAAGGAAGAAAATAACATAGCATTGGAACTAGAAAAAAGGCTTGCTTATATTCACGATTTTTTTTGCCTCGTTATCTGACGAAGAATTTGTTCAGATGATGATAGAATGCGGTATTGAAAAGTCAAAAAACTAGAAGAAAGTGATTACTTAAAAGCTTTTTATCCAGATATTTAACAGAAAATCTTTTTCGTAAAATCTGTCCGATGATCTAAAGGGGTTAGATAAAAAATATTTCTACAGAAAAATCGAATAAGCAAGATTTCTGACATACTATATATGAAAAGAGATTACACAAATCATCAGAATTGGTTATCTTTCCATCTATGCAAACATATATTTTTCGGCACAAACGAGACTATCCAGATCAGAAATTGCTCGCAGATGTACATATTTGGGGTAACTGGATAAATACAAAAACATATGAATTTGGAAGCATTTATATTAGAAAATGTACAGTATGTGGAATGAAAGAATATAAAACTTCTCAAAATATAACGATAAAATCATGGTAAGGAGATTTATAAATATGAATATTAATGAAATAAAACAGCTCACAAAAGGGAAACAGTATAATTTTCTTCGCGATAATGAACATCTTGGAAAAAATATTGTTCTGCTTGGAGTGACAGGTAGCCATGGAACGGGTGTTAATACGAAAAATTCGGATGTAGATATTCGAGGTTGTGCAACTAATTCAAAAAGAGAAATCTTACTTGGAAAGGATTTTGAGAAAATTGAAGATAAACCAACAGATACTATTGTTTATTCTTTCCCTAAATTGGTTCGCCTTTTAACTAAATGCAGTCCAGGTGTGATTGAACTTTTGGGATTAAAAAAAGAATATTATCTCTATATATCAGAGGTTGGACAGAGGATCTTAGATAATAAGAAAATGTTCCTTACACAAAAAGCTATTAAGTCTTTTGGCGGTGCCGTAACGAATCAATTAAAGCTGATCCGTAGTGGAAAAGCAAAGAATATTGGAAAAGAATGTTCACTTTTAATCCGGATGTATCTTATTGGTTTGGATATTATTGAAAAAGGAGAAATTATTACTTATAGAGAAAAAGAAAGGGATTTACTTTTGGACATTCGAAACGGAAAATATATTGATAAAAATGGAAATATAATGTCAGAATTTTTTAAAATGGTTCAAAAATATGAAGATAGATTTATTCATGCGAAAGAGATTACGACACTACCAAAAGAACCAGACTGGGAGGCAATCAATGACTTTATCTCATCGGTAAATGAAGATATTGTGTGCTGGCAAATTCCAGAAAGATACAAAGAACTTTGACCGACTATTGGACAGTTAATTGCAGGAAAAAATTACAATCATATGGTGTTGTATCAAGAAAAGTGGCTGCTAGAAAGAAATGAGGAAGTATGCTGGAAGAACGAGAAAAGTATATACGAGAATTTTTTGATTCGTTATCTGATGAAGAATTTGTTGCGATGCTGTTAGAGTGTGGAATAGAAAGGACAAAAAGAGCTTCGGAGAGCGATTATGTGAAAACATTTTGTTTGGATGAAAAGGAAATAAGAGGTGAAAAAATGTCATATTGGAGTTTTGTACATGGTACGGTAACAGTGCTTCCTTTTGGAAGAACACAGGCAGAAAAGAGGTATTTGTTAGATACTGTGTTGGATCACCTTCCGAAAGTAACTGGTTCCGAGGGTGATATGAATATATATTGTATACAGAAAAATGGATATTCTGAGTCGTGTTCCTATACAGAATTTGGAGAACAAAAGCCGTTTGAAACACTTTCTACAAAAATGCAGAGCGAATATATTTTGGTCGTAGATGGAAATTTGAGAGATCGAAAATTTGCTCAGACATACCGAGAATTTGTTAAATGGTTAGTTCGGTTAAGTAAAAGATTGGGAGTGGAAGAGGTTCTTGTTGAAATTAAAGATCATGCTAAGTATTCTCTTATACAGAATAGGAATCAAGGAAATAATGGGGAACCGTTTTCTGAAATTTTTGAGATGGTAAGTTGGGTGGAAAAAGAAGAATCAAACTGGTGTGAATACCTATTATGGGAAGAATCAGAAGAATCTAATTACCCATTAATGCTGGAAGAAAGATATTGTAGAAAAAAGAAAGGAAAAGAATTGAAATGAAGAAATATGATGATTGCAGGTATGGACATTACGGATATCCATATGATGATAATTTTAACAAAATAATATAAGGCTTCCTCTCCCTCAACATTAGTAGGTAGGGAGGAATTATCTAAAATTCACTAAGCGTCAGTGGTGGGCGGAGAGAGATTGGTATCCCCCACTGACAAGAGACTTAAGCAACAGTCGGATTTTCCCGATATTCAGGCTCCGTTAAACTTACCGACTGTGGATTAAAACAAAAAAGATTGTATACGATACAGAATGTGCATGGGGATTAATTTCTTCTCCAGAACAACTGACAGATGTCACAGAAGAAGAACTGGATGCAGAAATTTGTAAAAGACTAAAAGAAAATGAATTGGATTTTTTGCAAAATATTTTGGTGGAAAGTGATTGCAAGATGGTGGATGGTGGAAACAGCAGAGGAAATTCCTCTGCTGTTTTTTTTATAATCTTATTAGATAAAATCTTGTACAGAAAAATCTGTTTCCATAATATTCTTTCATACTATATATGAGGAAAATTTTTATCATCAAATAGATACAATATGAAAGGAAAAACATATGATTGACTACAAAAAGGAATTAAACAAAGAACAATATGAAGCAGTAATGCACGATAAAGGTCCAGCATTATTATTAGCCGGTGCAGGCACGGGAAAAACACGAACACTTATTTATCGTGTGGCACATCTTATTGAAACTGCTGTCAGTCCAGAAAGTATCCTGCTTCTTACCTTTACTAACAAAGCCGCTGCCGAAATGAAAGAGAGGGCAGGGAAGATGTTAAAAGAAAAATGCGGGATTACTGCCTGCACTTACCATTCTTTTTGTGTAAAGATGCTTCGCTTTTATGCTTCATTTGCTGGTATCTCACCAAATTTCTCGATCATTTCCAGCCCTGACGAAGCGGATATCATCGATATTGCAAAAACTGAATTAAATTTTCAGCGATTGAGTAATATGCCAACAGGTACAGTGTTTGCATCTATGCTGTCTACTTGTGTGAATAAAGGAATTTCATTAGAAGATTTATTAACAGAACAGCGTTACTGGAAATTCAGACAAAATGAGAAAAAATTGCTTGCATTGAAAAAGGAAGTGGCAAGATATAAAGAGGGACATAATCTGCTCAATTATGATGATATCCTGTTAAAATTCAATTCCATGCTTGCTTTCTATCCAAATGTCGCTAAAAAGATTGAGGATACATATCAATATATCATGGTGGACGAGTATCAGGATACGAATGCATTGCAAGATAGTATCATTAAAAAAATCCGTAAAGACAATCAGAATCTTATGGTCGTTGGAGATGATATGCAGTCTATCTATAAATTCCGAGGAGCGGATGTACAAAATATTCTATCATTCCCAAAAAGATATACTAATTGCAAAGTGATATATTTGACAGAAAATTATCGTAGCAGTCAGGAAATCCTTAACCTTGCAAATCATGTTATGACAAATGCAACCGAAGGATATCAAAAAAACTTAAGAGCACAGTTTAGCAGCCAAGAACTTCCGAAAGTGTACGGTGTTAATGATACAAAAACAGAAGCGGAGTTTGTGTTAAACCGTATTAAAGCAAAACATGCAGAAGGTATCCCGTATAACGATATTTGTGTATTGTATCGAAATTCATTCCAGTCTTATGAATTAGAAGTTCTTTTAAATAAAGCTGGACTAGATTTTGAAAAATATGGTGGAATCCGATTTCTGGACAGGGCACATATTAAAGATGTTCTTGCATTTTTAAGAATCTATACAAATCCATCTGACGAACTGGCATGGTTCCGTATTCTGCAGTTACATATTGGTATTGGAAAGGTATATGCAAGAAACATCTCTCGAAAGTGTTTGGAATATGGTCCGGAATACTTAATAGATGATTGTCATAAACGAAAAAAATATGGAGTGCATATCAGAAAATTGTATGATGAGATCCAAAGTTGGGAAGGTAAAGAGTTCTTAGAGATATTAAAAAGCAGTTGTGCTTATTATGCTAAAACCTTAGAGAATGCTATTAGAAATAAAAAAGTTGATTCTGAATCGGACAGGGAAGAAAGTTTACAGGATCTTGAAAAGAATAAAGAGGATATCGCAATCCTTCAGGAAATGGCAAAAGATTATGACTCTGCTCTGGCTTTTCTGGATGCAACAACGTTAGATGCGGCAAAATCAAAAGAAAATGAAGAGGATAAACTTGTCTTATCGACAATACATTCCGTAAAAGGATTGGAATATGATACGGTTATTTTATTGGATTGTATCGATGAAATCCTGCCATCTGCCAGATATATTGGTTCTCCAGAGGATAATGAGGATGTACGTTGCATGTATGTGGCAGTGACGAGAGCAAAAAATACATTATATATGATGGTTCCTAAGATCGCATTAAAATATGGAAAGGCAATTCCAGGAGACTTGTCTCGTTATATTGAGGGTAGAGATGATCTGTATGACGCTTATGAGATTAAATATCAATCATAAATTAAATGAACAGGAGATATATGTATGAGAAATAAGCAGCGATTGTTGATCATGTTTCTTTTAATAGTCATGTTGTTCCTGTATATAGTCAATAACGGCCACGGTTTACTGTATAACCATGTGATAGCCTTGGAAGATGAGATTAGTTTTGTAGCTGCATTAATTGTATTAATATTAAGTATACCAAAGGCTGTTGATACTTTCGCAAAACAGAGTAAGATTGTAAAGAGTATTTCATTCATTTCAAAAGTTTTAGCATTGCTGATAATTTTAATGATTCCATATCTGAAAGATTTTGTTCTCCTAAAGAAATTAATGAGTGTATTGGATACTAATATTTTGTTAATATTAATTTTATTCTTTGCTTATGCTGGGCAGTGGGCTGCGGAAATAAAAAGGAAAGATATCAAAAATGGAAAAGCACTAAAGAAAAAAGGCAATTCTAATGAGGAATTGCCTTAGACGAAATTAAGATAAAAAGATAATTTCAATCCACATCTCTATAAGATGACAATTTGATTATATCAGAAAATAACGATTGAAGCAATAGAATAAGGAGGTTGGTATTGTGCATGACGAATTAATAGTGAAAGAATTGGGAGACGAAGTTACTTATAATCATAAGGGTTGTATCGTATTCGATAGTATAGTTTATCTCCCGTTCGAAAATATCTGTGATTCTAATTTTCAGTTCAGCTTTGGTATCGATGGATATCCATTTATGGATTGTAAGCTTAACCATCGGTATCCTAATAAAGAATACTATACGATTTCAAGGAAATATGGCAGACGATTGAGTAAGATTGGTTATCCATACTTTTTGGATTTACAGGATGGAAAACAGAAATTATTGATTTCCATACATTATAGCCTTCTTGATACACTGATTAATATTAAGTTTCCAATCGAGATAAATCTTACAGAAATGAATCCAGTGTGTGGACTGGGGATTCGATATATACCTGAAAACGGTGAACTCATTTTAACGAGTAACGAAAGAACAGACGATGGAAGCTGGATGACTTATCGTTGGAGGGGTATTATGAATGAAAATGGTGATAAACGAATGGAAACCGGAATAAATTATGCAAAAATGATGAAAAATCCGACTTTCAATAAGGATACGAAAACATGGTCTTTTGAAGAAATCATAAAACTTGCTCCACAAAAATTAGAGGATTTATTTTTGCTTGCATAATGAAATAAGGAGGGTCGTATGGTAAGAGCAATAAAAATTCTACATCAGTGCTTCTGATGCGGGATATCTGATGCATCTGTGGAAGACAAGGAAGATGCTCTCTCCTGTGGTGGATAATGGAACTCCCGGCTCTAAAAGTTGGGAAGCCCCGTCCGACGCCAGTCGTTCGGGGAGGTATCACTAAATCGGATTTTCTTTTCAATATATTTTTTATTACCACATAAGAACCATCATCCTACTTGTAAGGCAAATATATAGATGGAAGGAGGTTTGAAATATACTATCGAGATATGCCTTTGTTATAGGAGGATATATAAGATGTTAGAGATTGAAAGTAAAAAGTTAAAAGGAACATATCGGTGCCAGTTTTATCATGATCATGAAAAATTGATTGCAGGATTAGATGAAGGGAAAAACAGTTCTCTCATATATCAGAAATCCGTTGCAATAAAAAAGGCGATTAATGATATGTTATTTCAGAAGAAAACGGAAGATGAGGCTTTAGTAGAATTGAAAGAAGCCTTTGATAAAGTTGGTTATGCTACTCCGGAGACAGAAAGACGACATTTGGAAGAATCGTGGAGACAGATATTACGATATGTTCATTCGGAGACGAGGCAGCCAGAACATCTCGCACGAAAAATGGTCAGTCCGTTTCAGCTTATGAATGTTTCTTTTAAAGCAGATTATCTTTTTTCCGGATATAAAGCCTATGTCAGAAAAACAAAAGTAGGAAGAAAAGTAGAAACGTATCATACAACAGAACCATATGTAGAAGTTGTCCGTATACGTCCGGGTAAGCCTGATGTTTCAAAGGGATCGAAGAAGAAAGATAAAGGTGTTATGACCTGCCTGGAACTGTACTGTATGTTAATGTATGCAAAAGAAGTGGCAGAGACAATGGCTTTTTTACGTGATGAAAAAGTGATCAATGTGGAAGCTTCTTATTATTATCTACGCAGAAATGGAGACAAAGTAGAAGATATAAGAGAGGATGATTTTTTTGATAATAAATCAAAGAATGTACTTACTCTCTCAGATGTATACTATACGGCTGATCCAAACAGAAAAACAGAAGTTGATGCTAACTTTAAAAAGGAGTTTTTGGAATTTTTTCAGTCGCAGGAGTGTGATCCAGAAAGTTGTGAACATTGTACATTAAATGCAGTATGTAACTTTACAAAACCCCCAGAATATATTGAAAAAGAATTGACTCAGAAAAGTCTCGACAGCATCTCGTTGACAGAGGCACAGGAAAAAGTCATTGGATTCCGTAAAGGATTTGCTCGGGTGAATGCCGGAGCAGGAGCTGGAAAAACAATGTGTGTTGCGTTAAGAACAGCGTTTTTGCTTTCAGAAGGAGTAGATCCAGCAAAAATCTGTTTATTGACGTTTACAAATACGGGAGCGGCAGAGATGAAGGAACGAATTGGTTTATACTGTGAAGATTTCGGATTAAATATAAATCTGGATACCTTAACAGTTACTACTTTTAATTCTTTTGGTGATAAGATCATACATAAAAATTACGAAGAATTAGGATTTGAGAAAGAACCTCGTCTGATCGATGATATCGAACAGTCAAAGATCGTAGCAGAGATGTTAAAAGATAATGTTGTAGCTGATCTCGATTATCGTAACTTTAACATGAACATGCCATTTGTAAAAGGCGCATTGCCTACTGCAAAAAAAGCATTTGAAATCATTAAAAGAGAAAATCTCTCCAATGAATCTGACGTGGATGTTCTTTGGGAAAAAATGAAAAATGAGAGCTATGATATTGCGAAAACTGCTGCCGCCGCATTGATTGAACTGTATGGAGAATACGATGACCAGTTACGAGAACGTAGTCTGATCGAATATGCTGATCAGGAACTTCTTATCTTTGAACTCTTGAAAAAGAACCCGTTTTATTTTGAGGATGAACAGAGGATTTCAGGTAATCTTGGAAGAGTATGCGGATAAAACAGAAACCAAAAGGAAGGTATTTCGTAAAGAAGCGGACTATGAAGTATATATTAAGGAATTGGCTGCCAAAGGTTTTCATATCAGTACAAATTCTTTACAACAATTTGTACATTTCATTGCCAATTCATTGGAAGATGGCAGAATTGAGCGTATTCGATGTGTGAAACGTCCGGGATTTAAAGATTATATGATCGCTTTTCGTGGAAGAGATTGGAAAAAGAATGAAGTAGAGCCGTCATTTGTTCAGAATCTTGATGACCCAAGAACATATTTGCTATTAGTATTAAATCAGATTTTAAATCTGGCAACAATGTCTATTTACCAGAAAGGGTTCACAAAAATCTGTCCAATCGATTCCCGTCCGCAGATATTAATTCATTCTTTAATGAGTGATATCGCAGCTGGTGTTGCATCAGCAAACTGTCGTGGATGTATGGAATGTGCGATAGCTATATGTAAAAAACTTGCTGTCGAAATTATCGAGGCCAGCAAACTTACTCCATTAGAAGAACTTCTGTCTGAAATTTTATCTTTTCTAATAGAAGAATGTGGCTCTTCTTCTTTTGAGGGAACGGATTCCAGAAATGAGGAAACTTCCTCTGGAAGTTCAGGAGTTCTATTTGGAAAAAGTGAACTTGAGGGAGAATTAAATTCTTCACAAGAAGATGAAAAAAATTCTATAAATCAGAAAAATCATTCAACTGGAGATAGCCCGGAAAAAGAAGAATGCATGGATGGTTTAATCACTGCAGCTAAAGCTGCCTCTGATGATGAGATAGCAGATGCTGTGAGAGATGTGTATATTGGTGAAAGATTAAATAAAAAAAGAAAAGAAGATTTTATTGATAAGGAAAAAGCAGTAGATGATGATTCACTGCCAGACTTAGAAGATGTAAATACTCATTACGATACACAAATAAATCTAAATGAGGAAGCTCGAACCTATCCAGCAAACGAACGAATGCCGTTTGAATTAAAAGGACAAGCGAATGTTTTAAAGAGAAAAGTAGAAAAAATTTTTCATAACATGCAAAAACCGATTCTTCGGGGCAGGCGTACCGGACAGTTAGATGCTGCCATGGCATATAAATTAGCAATGAATCAAATGGATTGTTTTATGAAAAAAGGAGAAGTATCAGAGTTTGATGGGTGTGCATATTTTCTGGCAGATAATTCAGGTTCTATGCAAGGAAATCGGCAAGAAAATTGCTGCAAGGCTCTTTCAAAGATTGAGCATGCTTTTCAGGATGTTATGCCATTGAAGATTGTTGCTTTTAATGCAGATGATTGTTACTCAGTCAGACATCAAGTTTTAAAAAACTGGTCTGAAAAGGTAAGCAGTAACGGAAGTTATAATTTTTTGACTCATTGTTATGCAAATGGCGGAAATAAAGATGGTTATTCTATTCGTGTTGCTACAGAGGAATTGTTACACCGGCCAGAAAGAAAAAAGATATTGATTGTTTTATCTGATGGGCTTCCAAGTGCTTATGAGAAGAATGATGGAGAAAAGGATGTGAATGATGCAGTAAGAAAAGCAAGAAAAGCAGGTATTTCTGTTATCAGCATATTTTTTGGAGATGATTCAGAAAGAAGTACATTTGTTAAAATGTACGAAAAGAACTGTATTATAACTGAACCAGAAGGGATTGATGCAGAATTAGTCCGTTTGATGAAACGTTTTTGTTTCAGATAATGAATTTAGGTGTCACAGAATACTGTGGCACCTTTTTTGTTTTTTAGTAAAAACAGCATCCTATTAATGAAACAGTTTTAATGATGGAAAGGAGGAAAATAATTTATCACATCATTGTTTCAAAAAAATAGGAAAGAATGGAGAATAAAAAAAATGTATTATAATTTCAAAAAAGTAACACTTATCTACAGTACAAATAAGGAAATAATGGAGAAAATTGGACGGAAACTAGGCTTTTCACATGAGAAAAATCAGTTTGTACCTATTGATACCCCTTTAATGAGTGCCGATCTTGCTTATGGGACAGGACAAATGATGTTCACCACAGAAAATGGAAAAAGTTTATGTATCTCTGCAATCAGCAGCACATGGAGAAAGGATGCTTGCTCAGTAATAACGGAAAACAATATTTATGTTTTTGAAGTGTTGGATTAGAAGAAGCATTAAAAAGAAATAGGAAGAACAAGGAGAGATATTATAGCAAAAAAAGGAGGGTCAGTGATGAAACATTTTAAGGAAGAGATTATCCGGGATATTTTTAATGATGCGGTGGTTGTTACAACAAAAGAACACTATTATTATGCATCAGATAGTGAAAAAAAACAGCATAAGATAGATATGATAAACCATGGATTTGAAGATTCAGGACAGGTTGTGAAGAAATTAAGAGACATTTCTTTTTTGCCATCAGATTGGATTCATGATTCTTATGTTTACTATGGATGCTATATCAAACAAGAAACTATGAGAAAAGAAAAAATATCGACAAATCCATATTAGAGATGGAAATAATAATTCAACCGACTCTGTTAGAAAGGAAACGTTTTCGCAAACATTCAGTAGAAATTTTTTATAAAACTGTCCGAATATGAAAAAGAGTTTCTGTAAAAATAATAATTAGTTATCTTGATAAATTAAGACAAAAAGAGGAGAATTTAGGTAAATGATAAAAAGAAAGATACAGTATGGGAAAGATGGTAAGTGGATACATAATTATTATTTTACAAACCGAAATAATCCTTGCGGTTGTGATTCAAATTGTTATCACTTAGAATATGATGGAAACAAAATCTTTTGTGCATGTAATGCCTGCTATAGAGAGTTTGCTATAATTCAAAAAGAACAAGTAAAAGAGCTCTTAAATGATGGGGTATGGAAATAGACAAAGGCAATAAAATTGCACTTGAAGAATTGTAAAATTCGTGTAACGTCAGTGGAGGACGGAAAAAACAGTATCCCTCACTGACATGAAGTTAAGCCCTGCCAGAAAAGATACCGGCATTCAGCCTCCGCATAAATGATACCGTACAATTGGTTATGCAGATAAAATGTGGCTATATGTAGACGATACTATTAAAAAACACCTTGAAAAGAAAAATCCGCAAGATATCATAAAAAGCATGAACAACATCAAAGTGTGTCATTGTGCTGAGTGCAGACATTAGCTAAGTGGTTGGGCTGATTTGAACTGGAAAATTGGAAAAACGGATTAATAACTAGGAGGAAATCATGATACGTTTAATTATTGCAGGACCAAGAGATTACTATGACCAAGAAAAAGTATTTCGCGATATCCATACGTTTCAAGGGAAGTTTGGAATCGATGAGATTATATCCGGCGGAGCATCTGGAGTAGATAAATTAGCGGAAGAATATGCTTTTTTGCACCAGATCCCATTCAAGCTTTTCCAAGCAGATTGGGAAAAATACGGAAAAGCTGCTGGACCAATACGGAACCGGAAAATGGCAGAATACGCTAATGCCCTGTTAGCGTTCGATAAAGGGACAAAAGGAACGAGAAATATGATTCAGATGGCAAGAAAATATCATTTGCGAGGTATAATTGTAGAAATAGGAAAGGGAGTTATGGGATGACTAATTTTATTGATGATGTTATTGATGGAAAAACCAAATTGGATGAGATTGATGATTATGTGGAAAAATGGCATAATTCAGATTCACATTGTAGTGTGTCCGAATATCTTGGAATGACAGAAGAAGAATACTTTCTTTGGACCGAAGATAATTCTAATCTTAAATATATTGTTCTGGCTCATAAGAATAATATCAATATTAAGGAATTGCTTAAGACTGAATAATAATTTATAAGAAGGGAAGAAGTATAATGGAAAATGATTTTAAAGGTAGAAAATGTGCCGGTTGTAGGTATTGCGTTCATGCAAACCGTAAAAAGATGAAATGCTATCCTAATTCAAAAAATTGTAAAAAAGAATATGACCTGGCAGAAGAGGATTTCCATAAAGAAGCCAGATGTGATTTCTTTCGTCATAGGTAAAACATGACAATCTGATGCAGGAATGCTATAATGTTTATAAGAAAATAGAAAAGAGGAAATTGTTATGTCAAGTTTTGAGGATAAATATCATCTAACATCTGAACAAAGTATATTTCTGGCTAAGAAAAAATGGGATGAGAACGTGTATTGTGGAATGAAAATGGAGAATAGAGCAGTCACTTTTCCACAGACACAAACAATCCTGAATGGAGTTAATGTCCCAAACGTACAGCTGGATGATATTCAGGCGATCTTAAATATGCGTGACGCTTGGAAATATCTACTCCATACGGTAGAAGAACTAATTACATTCGCGTATTGGTGTAAATTAAATGAATATATTGCCAGAAATGAGGCTTTGGAATGGGGAAAACTGAGAACAGGAACGGTAGGCATATCTGGTACAGATTATATACCACCTATTCCAGAAAAAGAAACTGTTATAAAGGAATTAGATCATATCTTATCTAATAGCGATATGTCTGCTACGGACAAGGCTTTAGAAGTTTTTGTATGGGGAACCAGAGGACAATTTTTTTGGGACGGAAATAAACGCACCAGTTTAATGTTGGCAAACAAAATTTTGGTTTCAGCAGGAGCAGGTATCATGACGATTACAGATAAGTATATGGAGCAATTTAATGCTGTTCTACTTAAATACTATAACACTGGAAAGCCTGATGAATTAAAACAATTTATATATGAAAATGCGATACATGGAATCAATTTATAATGATGTGATAAAAGGTCGGTTTATCCGGCCTTTTTTGTTTGGTAGTCGAAAAATCATCCTATCTGTAGAAGCAAATATTGACGAGAAGGAGGGATAAATGATAGTCATTGTTTCTAAATGGGGAGGAAAATCATCAAAAATAGATTGGTCTTATTGAGAATGAGATGAATCTTGTGGTATAATAAAGAAAATTCTTCCCAACTGATAAACTACGATTGTTTAAAAAGGAGGGATTCAATGCGAAGTGAGACAGAACAATTAATCGCATCTATTTCGACAGAAGAAGCCGAAAAGATGTACGACAATCTTGTAAAACAGATGTTTCGAAACAAAGAGATCATGGCACCGATTCTGAAAATGGTCGTGCCAGAGTATAAGGACTGTAGCTTAGAAGAAATCATCGCTTGTATGGATGATATCGCATTTGAGGAAATCCCCGTGTCCGATATCAAGAGTATGCAGATTAAGGGAGAAGACACAGAATTAAGTTCGATCGAGGAAAAAGTCATACGATATGACCTGCATTTTAAAGCAAGAAATCCTAAACTATCGACAAATATCAGTATCTATCTTCATTTTGATGTAGAACTACAGAATGATTATCGTCCAGGGTATCCTATTCCTAAACGGAGCATATACTATGCTGCAAGGGAGATTAGCGAACAGCTTGGTATCCTGACTGAGATAACGGATTATTCCAGTGTCGAGAAGGTATACTGCATCTGGATATGCAACAATAAGAAAATGCCTAAAAAGTTGCAAAATACAGTGTCAGAATATTATATTGCAAAGAGAGACCTTATTGGGCATGTGGAAGAACCAAAGGAAGATTATGACCTGATCGATATCATCATGATACGAAGGGGAGATGAATCATCAGATGAGCAGATTCTGGATTATCTGAATAATCTGATGAAAGCAGATCTGTCAGGGATACGTACTTACTCCAATATTGAGTGGCCAGAAGAATTAGAGAAGGAGGGAGACTATATGTTAGGATTTGCAGACAGTTTGCTTAGACAGGCAAGAGCAGAAAGTGAAGCTCAAGGTGAGGCTCGGGGTGAAGCCCGTGGTGAAGCTCGGGGCAAGGCAGAAGGTAAAACTGAAGAAATGCAGGCAAATATCCGTAGTATGCAAAAAAATGGTTTGTCTGCTGAGACGATTGCACAGTATCTGAACAAATCTATTGATGTTGTAAGATCATTTATGTTGTAAAAAGTAAATTTAGAAACAATGAGAAAAGGCTGGTTTATCCGGCCTTTTTTTTGTTATGTTTAAGGCTATCACTGTATTGAGAAAATGATATACAGTAAACTGACTAATTTTTTAGAAAGTGAAGGTATTTGGAAACCCACCCTCTTTAGAGGATATATATTGGACCTTATAGAATTCCTATCATATTTCTATAAAAACATATCAATTTTGCACCAAATACCTACCTGAACTATGGTTTTCCGTATCGGGAAACCTCCCTAGCCTACCTTAAGCACCCTGACCATGTTCAATAAAATTCTCTATAACGCCGGAAAAATATTATTATCCAGTATTCTGACTAAAATCGAAGAACATTATCTCAAGATAAAACTACAGTAAACTGACTAAAAAAATAATTATCAGAATAAGCAGTCAGTAATCTGACTAACCTATTCAAATCCTCTTTTCATCCTCTTATAATTTTCTTTTCATATTCCATGTAAAATCCTTTTAAAATCTAAGAAAATCCAAGTATCTCTCGAAAAGTCCTCTTAATTATCTTTTAAAAATCATATTCTAATATCCAAAAAAATCCCTTTTAAAATCCTAATAAGAACCAGTAGGTTTCAGTATACTGACTAAAAATAGGGATTGTACTGAAGAAAAAGTGAAAAAATGGACGGAAAGTGGACGTAAAAGTGGATCAATTGAAGAAAATGGACGAAAAAGATAGACGTAGCTAAAGATAAGTTAAGATACCATTTAAGTCCTTTTACCCCCCGTTGAGCTCTTTTATACACAAAATATAGTCAATTTTAGGATGATAAGTGGAAATCTTTGGTAATTCAATTGATGGCAGTAAAGGGGAAAACGGATAGAGATATTGGTACAGGCAAGCCGGGATGCCTTATGGAGGATGTCGCAATATAAAGTTTCTGATTCAATGCGTTATACAATCACAGCCGAGGATTTCTGAAGCTGACATGTCTTTTGAGAAAAGACGTAGATACCAGAGAGTATTCTGCCAGCATCGGTATGGATGTTGGTATCACCGATGCATACCATATCTCAGATGGTCATGCAATTGAAAGGGAGTAGAGTCAAGTTTTGGGAAACTATTTGTTTTGCAGAACCGGAAGTAACAGATACGCCGATTTTAAAAAAACATAAGGATATACTTCCGAAGGACTTTATAATAAGATGCTCGACTATTCAATAGCCATAGTGGTTCATACATAACAAAAAGTTATACAGAAAAATTAAGAGAAATGAAATTCTGACATACTATAAGTGAAAAGAACAATAAAATAATAGGAGAAAAAATGGGAAAAGCTAAGAGAAAAATGAGACCTCAGCCGCCATGGTGGTGGGAATTAGATAATGATAACTGCTGGTTCTGTAAGAATCGAAATAATTGTGGTGGGTGTAAATTATTAAAAAGACAGAGAGCTAAAGAAAGAAAAAGAAGGCGGAAGGTTAATTTGCGAAAATTGTTAGAAGAGTATTAGATGTGGAAAAGTTAAAAAGTCATACAGAAAAATTAAGAGAACGCAATAGGAGTTAATGGTGAAAGAGCGGAAAATAATAATCGAAGATATTTTTACAAAAAAGGATAAAGAATTTAACAAAACGATGGTTCATAATGCTAGAAAATTAAACGATACAATAGACAATTTTACAGGAGAAGAGACATATATGGATAAGTATGGTTTTATAAATGATATCATTGAAAAGTTTAGTAAAAAATGGGGAATATATGAATAAATACCTTTCTAAAAATTTCATAAAAGCGAATCTATCATACTAACTATGAGAGCAGAAAATGGATTTTTGCCGGTAACATCCTTTTTGCTTTTACAAACAGTATAAAATCAAAAAATCAAATATTATATAAAAACAGAAAGAGGTGCTAGGCAATGAAATGTCCAGATTGTGGATGTGAAGTATATATTAAAAAACATGGAAGAGGAATCGTTAAAAGAAGAGGAAAAGTAATCGATGTAAAAGATATTGAATTTATACAGTGCAAGAAGTGTGGAAAATATCTGAATACAGAAAAAATAGTGGATAATTTAAGGATTTTAGCGGAATATATGCTGCAGATGGAAATAAACGAACGCTTAGAAGAAAGAAAAGAACTGACGAAATGTAAGTAATAAGGATTAGAGTGAACCCTCCCCATCGTATCAGACCATAGATGTCACAAATATTAGAAGGTGTCTGACTACCACTTTAGGTGGTATGGGCTGCCCGACTATAGATACCGCTTTTCCTCAGTCGCTTGGTCACGCGGCAGCTTACGCTGTCTTCAGTGTGCAAGAACCGCAGAGAAGTGAATCAAAATAGCAGTTAAAGAGTCTATTTATCGAAAAAGTCTCAGATTTAAATCTGGGGCTTTTTTTAACAGAAAATTTTTTTGTAAAACCTGTCTAATTTTCTAAGAAAGATAAATAAAAAATATTTGTACAGAAAAATCGAATAAGCGAGATTTCTGACATACTATTAGTAAGAAAAATAAAAAGGAGGGATAAATATTGGCAAAAGTGACTAAAAGGGGTGATGAACTGCAAAGTAAGAAGTTAGAGCTATTGGAAGACATCACAAGTACTATACGTGAGATTTATAAAATTAAAGGGCCAATAAAGGATGTGAGAACGGTTATTGATGTATTAGGTGGAAAAGTAATCGAAAATTCTCAAACAGATAATATGGATATTTTAGTCTGTCAAAATGGGGTTCAGATTGTAATACCCGGATATACAGTAAGAGAACAAAAAAATATGCATCTGGCAAAAGGAATAGGATACATTTATCTATATAGTAATTATATGGCTAATAATAAAAAATATGATGTTAATGATGCTATGAAAATAAACAATCATTATCAAGCTTTAAGCAGAAAACCGCAGTCAACTTCAGTTGCCTGCGGATGAATGCACTTTTACTTTTTCCTCTGCTTACGATATCTGCCTGTTTTTTGATATTTCCTCTTATGGTCATCAGTACGTTGGGATTCTACATATTCTTTTACTTTTTCTAGGGTAGCTCCACCTGTTGTTGCAATGAAATAGGAGGGACTCCATAGAGGAACATTCCCTAAAAGGTACTGCTTTATATATTGATTGTAGTCTTTATTCTGGTGTACTTTTTTTGATGTCTGTGTCTTTAATACACGGATAAGGTCTGATGGGCGTTCCTGTGGAGGCATAGAGACAAGCAGATGGATATGGTCCCTGTCCGTCTCTGCTGATAGTAATTCCCCACCATGCTCCTGGCATATCCGGGTACACAAGTCTTTGATAAAATCCCCAATCTCATCAGACAGGACTGGTTTCCTGTATTTTGTCACAAACACGATATGATACGTCATCAAATAGACGGAATGCGCTTTTCGTTTATAATCCATAAATCCCTCCTATAAATTAAACACAATAGTTCCATTTACCTATACTATATGGTATAATATAAGCAAAATCAAGATTTTATTTAATTTTAAGACAACTGTTATTTTTATAGGAAGGAGATGCATGGTATGCGTACATGGAAGATCATGATAAGACCAGATAAAGATGCTGTGTTATGCAGATATTTTGAAGAAAACACCACAGCTGCCAAGTGCATGTACAATGCAGCGAATTTCTATATCCGCAACACGATGACAGGGATACGGAAGTCCCCGGAAGAAAGGACAGCCCATGAGACAGAGGTTTTGCATTATGTTTTTACTGGGATTCAGAAAGCAAATGCTCATAGCTATGAAGTATACTGTAAAAAACAGAAGAGATACAAAAAGATTGGCGGTATGGCAGGTGCTGTTGCGATGTCAAAGCTAAAGTACAAGGTTATTCCTTATCCGACAAGGGATGAATGGTTCTTATCTTATACGGTATTAGATGCTATCTTTAAGTATACAGACCATCCAACCTACCGGCGGATGAACAGCCAGGTTAACCAGAATGCAATAAAGAAGACTGTTAAGAGCTGGAAGTCTTATTTTCAGTTACAAAAAGACTATGCTATCCATCCAGAGAAGTATAAAGCCCGTCCGAGGATACCGGGCTATATTAAGCAGCCCGCTATGACAGCCGCTTATACAAACCAGACAGCGAAATTTATCCGTAAAGATGGGCATGTTTACCTGCGGTTCGTGAATCACAAGCCGCCTGTGCTGATCGGGAAAGAGTCTCTGTATGCAGATATGACTTATGTAAAGACAGAGGTGAAACCGCAGTATGGTGGGTATAGCATCCTGCTCACTTTTAAAGAAGACATAGTTCTTCTAGAAGTGCCAAAATCTCCAAAACGTATCCTTGGGATAGATGTGGGCGTGGACAACTTCTGTGCGGTTGCCAATAACTTTGGAGATGCACCGTTTTTAATCAAAGGCGGAGCTGTAAAATCTATGAACCGGAACTTTAATAAAGAAAGAGCCAGACTTCTTTCTGAAGTCACGAAAGGCAGTGACAGCACTTATTCTAAGAAAGAGACCAAACGGCTCCATACACTCAGCCGGAAACGGGAGACACGCCTGCGGGATTTTTTCTACAAAACAGCGTGGTATCTTGTCCGGTACGCAAAACAGCGGCAGGCAGAAGTTATCGTTGCCGGACATAATGAAGATCAGAAGCAGAATATCTGCATTGGAAGACAGAATAACCAAAACTTTGTCGCTATTCCGTTCTGCCGGTTTCTGGATATTCTCCGGTATACCGCTGCAAAAGCAGGGATACCGGTTGTGCTCCGGGAAGAGAGTTATACATCAAGAGCAAGTCTGCTGGACTTAGATGCCATTCCTGCCTATAAAAAAGGTGATACGACAAACCATACTTTTTCGGGGAAGAGGGTGCACCGAGGCATATATAAAACAGACAAGGGTCTTTTCATCAATGCCGATATCAATGGAGCAGGGAACATCCTGCGTAAAGAATATCCATATGCCTATGATGGACAGAATATGAAGTACCTCTGCGAAACAACAGAAGTTGTTTCCTATACGGATATTTACGCAGGAGCAACGAGTTTGTGTAAGAAGAAATATAATCAGAAGAAACATACTCCGGGGCTGGGTAGCTGCGTGAACCATAGATACAAGAAAGAGACCCGGATGAAATATTGCATCCTGTGGGGAAAATCGAAGTATTGCTATATTTCTCAGGCAAAATCTGCATAAGTATATAAAAGTAATCTCCGTCACAGGGGATAGAGGGGGTATGTGTTCCTCCAGCGAGGTGTACTACAGCCTCGTAAAGAAGCCGCGGTCAACTTCGGTTGCCCGCCGGTGTATCACTGTATACTACTTGAGGGCTTAAAGGGTAAGAGTTTTAATGACATTAGCTCAGAAGAACTTAAAAAGCTGGAAATCAGTTTTACAAATGTTTTCTCTTTAGATCAGTTAATAAATTTATTGGTTTCCTTCACAACAAGTGTAAAAGCTAGGATTTCAGAAGAGACAATGGAACCAGAATATCTTTTTGATGAATTGATTTATAAAACTTTAAACATTAAAACAGAAAATCCAAAAGTAATCGAAATATTCATTGATTGCTTCTGCAATCTGCAGATTGGACATTGCATTCGGACTAAAGAGTGCCCATACAAGTGGAAACTTAATCTTAAAGATTTTAACAACTATAGCATTTATTTCAACACACCACATGAATTGGAGGATTTCATTGAGAAGTATGTAAAAATACCATATGTTATTTACAGAAAAAATAAAAGTGGTAATTGGGATGAATACCGTTCGGCAGGGTATCCAATGCTTATTCCAAATGTTCTCAAAAGGCCGAAACATAGAATTTAACAAAAAATCTTTTAGAAAGGAGGAACGTCTGAAGATGGTGGCGAATTCCTTTCTGGCTTAAGAACCCAGGGTATCCTTCGCCTAAATTTTGATGATGATTATACAGAAAGGGTCGGAATAACCGGCCTTTTTTTGATTTCACTTTTAACATAAAATGGAATATTCCACCGTGTATATATAATTGATTTCTATATTGCACACGCTCTATTGTCTCCATTCTTAAAATTTCATACTACTACCGAATCAAAGAAATGACGGTAAGGAGGTATAAAAATGTATAGTCATTATTTTGGTTTTATATCAAAGTAGGAGGAATTGAGAGATGAACAATATTAAAATGTTCGAAGGACATGAAGTGGAAGTATTTGAACTGAATGGACGGGTGTTATTTAATTCAAAGCACGTTGGAAAATGTTTAGATCTTTCAGAGAGCGCAGTGAGAAATTATCTTGCTCAAATGAATCAGAAGCAGGCAATTATAGTTAAAAACTCAGATGTCCGAGATAAGGACATCCGAAAATTGAATAATGCAGGTGAAAAATTTCTTACCGAATCGGGTGTTTACAAGCTTGTTTTTAAGAGCCGTAAGCCATCTGCAGAAAGGTTTTCCGACTGGGTGACAGATGAGGTCCTTCCGTCTATCCGGAAACATGGAGCGTATATGACGCAGGAAACTTTGGAGAAAGCCTTAACTTCTCCAGATTTCTTGATTCGGTTAGCGACAAAGTTAAAAGAAGAGCAGGAGGCAAGAAAACAAGCAGAATTCAAACTAGAGGAACAAGAACCGTTAGTTGCATTTGCAAACAAGGTATCTGATTCCAGTAATCTTATCGATATGGGTAAATTGGCAAAATTGCTAAATGATGAACATATTAAGATTGGAAGGAATAAATTATTCCAGTGGCTCAGAGAACAAAAAATCTTAATGAAAAATAATATCCCGTATCAGAGGTATATTGACTCTGGATATTTTCAAGTCAAAGAGTCAATGTTTAAAACACCTTACGGTGAAAAAACTGCTCAGACAACCTATGTTACTGGGAAAGGTCAGATTTACATAACAGAAAAATTAAGGAAATGTTATTCGATATGATAATAAATATAAAGCGGAAAGAGTTTTATAAGAATTGGAGGAAAAAGATATGTCAAATTTAATGCATTTATTTAAAGTAAATCAGAAAGTGAAATGTAATGTGGATGGAAAATTCTTTAATGGAACAGTAAAAGAAACTTATGAAGACCATATTATTATAGATGTACCAGAAATCTCTGACCATATGTGGTATGAGGAAGGTTTAAATATTGGCGATGTCTATCCAGACTATAACTATAATTTTTAATAGAAAACTTATTGAAAAAGAAAGGTATACGTTGATGAGTAAAGAATATTACACTATTATTCGAAAATATTATGGACTTCCTGATTATTTAAATACGGATTTGTCAAAAAAGGAAGATTGCTTTGCTTTTGATACGGAGTATGAAGCAAAACAATGTTTACGAGATATATTTGAAAATGGTGAATGGATGGAAGATGAAAAGTATGGAAAAGTAAGACATTATGTAGAACGGAAAATATAAAAAAGAGTGACAGAGAACAGAAATTACAAGATATTTGGAGGCGAAATCATGAGTACAAGAGGACGTATAGCGATTAAAGAGAATGGAAAATATACATACATTTATAATCATTGCGATAGTTACATTGATGGATTGGGAATTATTTTATATAAATTTTACAAGGATGTCAATAAAGTAAAAGGATTAATTTCATTAGGCAATACAGCAAATGTTGGTCCTACTGTCGAAGAAGGTGGCAGTAAAACATATAGAGAACATATGAGTAAGCCATTAGAACAAAGAGGAACGGTTGCAGCTTTTAGGGATATTAACAGATGGGAAGATTGTAACGAAATCACAAAATGGGAAGAAGAAAAACCTGTAGAAACAGACCTTCTTTCAGAGGTATTAGGAGAGGACTTTACTTATATATTCGATGTAGAAGATAATAGGTGGTATTTTGCTTATTGGAATGACGAATATAAATTAAGAGATCTGGAAAAGACATTACATTCAAAAGAATTATTGGAAAATTTATTTAGTGAAATGTATATAGAAAGATATTTGCCAGAATTTTATAATAAATGTTTAAATGCATAAAGGCAATAAAGTGAAGCCCCGCCGGAAGAAACATCAATATACGGTCTCCACATAAGGGGTACCGGCTATGGATTAAAATAAAATGGAGGAAATAATTATGCTAGAATATAGAGAAAGAAATAGAAATAAACATATTATATCCGATAATGAAGTCAATGCTTTTGCATGGGCTGGATATTATGCTAATTACTCGACTATTTTAGTAAATGGAAAGAGTTACGAAGTTTTTCATGTAACAGACACTGAGATTGAATTTGAAGATGGAACATATCTTCCTTTTGGTTGTTATGCAATCTTTAAAAATGACGATAAGATAAGATTCTTTGATGATTATAAATTGAGAGAGGTTAGAAAAGAAAATCCATTAGAACATAAATATTATTGTTTTACTGATGAACAGTTTTTAACAGGAAGTCTTTTTTTATAAATTCAGAGGAGAAAATGTAATGCCCGATGAAAGGAAGGGAAATATGAAATATTTTGACATACATGTAACTTACGATAATGCAAAAGACGGAGCAGGTTATTCTATATTTGTTAAGGCAAATACAAGTAACGAAGATAAAGTATTACAATATGCTATTGACAATCATTTATTTGAGGAAGATGGAGATGAAAAGTATGTTGATTATATAGAAGAGATAAACGAAAAAGATTATTGCAACGTAATAGGTGGATGAAACGGTAATCTCTTAGAAAGCGAGAATACATTATGAAAGTATTTTATTTAGCACAAGAAAATTTTGGTTGTGTTGTTTATGCAGATAATGAAAACGATGCATTTGAAAAAATGAAATGTCAACGAAAAGAATTATTAGAATCTTTAGGTGTATCATTAGATATTACACAATGGGAAATTAAAGAATTTACGCCAGATTTATACGATGGTGTTTTATGTTTTTATTAAGATAAAACGATAATTCTTTAGAAAGTGAGAATTGAAGCAAGAATTTCATAAGAATTGGAGGAAAATAAAATGAGTAATAATAATATTGTATATTTGGAAGTATGCTACGGAAATATAGATTCTATTTGTATTCGTGCAACAAAAAAGCTTTCAAAAGCGGATGCACAATACTATACGATTAATGATGCATTGAAATTGGGTTTTGAAATTAAGCATGTTACTCGAATTATCGAACTTTCAAAAGAAGAAGCATATGGTGCTTTTGATATGGAGAGAAAAACGCCTGTATTTGAGCCTAGATATAAGAGATAAAACGATGCCGGACATTATCGAAGAAAAGGTAAAGAAACGCAATATCAGTGCAAAGAAACTTATGTTTGTTGATACAAGGAAGAATTATTTAACTGAAAGGAGGACCGTCTGAAGACGGTGGCGAATTTCTCCCTGGATTCTTAAGCTGGGGTATCCTTCGCCTAAATTTTGATGAAAAAGAAATTTTGGGAATACATTTTAGAAAATTTTACAATCGATAATAATGGCAGGAAAATAATCTACAATATCATTGATTGGGTATGGATGCAATCAATGGATAAAGAAGATTCAGTTAATACTTTGGATTTTCTCTTAGATGGAATAGGGATTAAAAAAGAAGAGATCGAACAGTTCATTGACTGGAATTAAAACAATAGAAGATTGGAGGAAAAATAATATGTTCACTAAGAAAAAAGTATTTGCTTACGAAAACAGTGATGGTGATAAAGGAATCATCATTGCAGTATCTATAGATGAAGCAAAGAGAATCTTTCATAAAAAATATCCAGAGCGAAACATCGTTGACAACTACTACGACTACTGCCAGAGTGGTGCGTATTTGTTTGAGATGGGCAAGGTGGACAACAATAAATTATATTGTTGTTTCCCATGGTGATGATAAAGATGAGCTTTCTCAAACACATGCAGAAAACCGCGGTCAACTTCGGTTGTCCGCCGGTGTATCACTAAGAGATAGGAGGAAGATTAAATATGGATTCAAGATTTTTTGAACGAAAATGTTTCGTAACAACATCGGAAAGTTTATTAAAATTCATGCAAGAGCAGGAAGATGATTCGTCTTTAACATTTGACATGGAAAAAGATACCAAGGAAATATTTTTATATAGTCCGGCATATGATATCGAGTATAATGAAGATGATATCATTGAGCGTGTTAGTAATGAATTAAATGTAGAAATCAATAATATTTTTGTAGATGGAGATAAATATTGTGCTGCGATTTATTTTACAGTAAAAAAATTAGAACAATAAAACAATGATCTTAGAAAGGAAATATACTATGAAGGAAGAGTTAAAGGATGAAATTAGAAACTATGTTAAGATTAATAATCTTAATGCATCTCAAGCGGATAAATTAATTGATGAATATGAATCGGAACAGACATTTACGGAGCATGATGATGGAAGTTTCGAAATGATTACAGGAAATACAATCGAGGAAGTAACTGCGTGGTTGCGTCAAAAAAATAATTAAAGCAATAATGATTATACAAGAAAAGGTCGGAATAACCGGCCTTTTTTTTATGATCATTTTTGATATAAAATGGAATATTCCATCGTGTATATATAATTGATGTTTATAAAATGGTAGCGTGAACTCTCTTTTTCCTAATCTATCATACTATTAAATGTAAAGACACTTATGTCCCATTTGAATATCCTGTTTATTGCCATATTTCAACAGAAAATCTTTTCATAAAATCCGACCGACTGGTAAGAAATTAGAAATACTTATATAAAAAAATCGAACCAGCCAAATTCCTGACATACTATATATGAAAGGTAGAAGGATTTTATAAAAAGCAAGGATTCTCCTGACTCTTAGGCAGTGAGATGAATTGAGTAATTAACTAGCGGCAGTGGCGGGCGGAAGAAACGGTATCCACCACTGACAAGAGGTTAAATCATGTCGCCATAAATACGACATGTCAGTCGTTATTTTTATGGCAATTGTAGTCTGGATAAAACATATATGGGGCATGGCGAAGATAATAAAAAGGAAAGCGAGGAAAGATTATGTATCAGGTATCACCTATTTGTTTTGAAGGGAGGAATTTATTTTGAAATTTAAAAATGCATTACAGTCTTTAAAAGAAAAGACAATAGGAAAATCGCCCGGAAAGAAAATAAAATTATCTAATAAAAGAGTTATTGGAGCAGCGGTAGTGGCTTTTGTAACTGTTCTTACTGTAGTATTAATTCATCCAGAAAGAACAAACGCTCTGAAACGAATCGAGGAAAAAACATCGAAAACATATTATAAAAATTCAGCAAATAATATGTATATCCATATGACAGGGCCATCAGGGACATCTACACTTCAAATCCGGGCAAGCTGGGGTGGTGCTTCTAGTACTTCTGCTTCTACATTTAGAGGACAGGCTAGACACGTAAAGTTAACAGGAAAAATCACATCAAAGAATAATCCATATAAGCTTACTTTTACATCAAAGGAATATAAGACAGAAAAAGCAGACAGTGGAAATTTTGTAAATATCTCATTTAGTGTTGGATACACAAAACCTGCACATCAGCAGGGTGACGAAAAATCTTTTGATGTACCAGATGGAACGTCCACAGCTAATAATTTTGCAGATGTAAATGACCATGCTTCCAATGCAGAAGCCAAAACCATTAAAATGACAGTCAGCCTGTATAACTTTGGTATCATCACTTTTGATAACAAAAAACCAAATGGTAGATGGGAACATCTTCGTTTTTATAATACTTCTGCAACTTACAGCATGCATTATCATGAAGCTCGTCCATTATCTTTTGACAGCCAAGGTGGAAGTGCTGTTGCTAAAATGACAGCAAAAGATAGTACATACTTTACTGGCTTTTCTACGCCAACGAAAACAGGATACAGTTTTGATGGATGGTATGATAAAACCTCTGGCGGAACAAAATATACCCGTGTTTTTGCCTGTAAAGATGGTCTCAAAACATTATATGCCCATTGGACAGCTAATAAATACACGATCAAGTATCATGGAAATGGAGCAACCAGTGGTTCAATGACTAATTCTACGGCTACTTATAATTCTAATTTTACTTTGCCAGCAAATGCTTTTAAAAGAGATTATTATGTTTTCTCAGGTTGGGCTACCTCAAGTGGAGGAAGGAAAGAATATAACGATAAAGCGGTATTCAAACCTTTTAATAAAACAAATGACTTAAACTTGTATGCCGTATGGACTGCAGCAAACTATAATGTAACAGTGCAATTCGATGGAAATGGCGGAACATGCAATGCTGCAGCAAAAACAGTAAAAGTAATGAGTAGCATCACTCTTCCATCTTCTGAGGTTACAAGAGATGGTTTTACTTTAGTTGGCTGGACATTGAATAAAAATGATAAAGATAACTATGAAAAACCTGGAACAACTATCAAAGCAAATGACGATATGACTTATTACGCGATCTGGAAGAGTACTACAGGCAATTCCAACATGGCAAGTATCATTACCGATAGCGATATGTTCAAAGGCGATGAACAGTTATCCGGTTCTAATGGTACAGGATATAACAGTTTGCAGGTAGATTCTAAAATGTCCCATCCCGATGGTGGAACAGATGATCCGGGATATTACACAGAAAGGTAGGAGAGTATGTTTAAGAAAATCAGACAGTTATCATTCTTATTTATGTTCGCTGTTCTTTTCTGCACGATGACAATGCAGGTAAATGCAGCAGGAAGTGCAAGGATGTATTGTTCAAAATATGGTGGACATGTTTATGGTGTTCCCAAACGAAAAGATGGCAAACCATGGTATCATTTCAGTGTTGCTGGTGGCGGGGCGAATAAAGGAAGCGAGGCTTTTTGTCGTGATCCCCAGCTTCATGCTGCAAGCGGGCAGACAGTAACTGTAACAAAGAGTACCGGTTATACATGGGCAAGAAAAGCTCTTACCTGGTATTTTCTTGGCGGCAGCAGGACAACGGCAAGAAGACATGCCTGTCAGTCTTATATCTGGGCAGGTGGAAAAAAGGCAAATATGGCAACTGGTACGGAATGGGCATGGGATGGTATCGCAAAAACACAGGCCAGTGGATACGTTCTTATTTACACACCGCATCTTTCCGCACAGCAAGGCTGGTTTGGATACCAAGCAGTAGAAAAACCGACGACAAAGTATGTTGAAAAAGAAAAGAAAGACAAATTGCCGCTTGATTTTGATCTACAGATAGACAAAATAGATGCTTCTACAGGGGCACATATCGATACAGGTTGTTTTGAGGTAAAATTTGATGGAAAAGCACTTAAAGGAATAAAAAAGACTAAAAACGGTATTTATACAAAAAGATTAACAATCAAAGTTCCTGTTGTTGGAAAATCGAAAAAAGTCTATTATGTAACAAACTGGAACGTCTTAAGTGCCGCTAAGAAAAAAGAAGAGTTAAAAAAAGGGCATTATCCAAATAAAGCCGCTGCAAAAAAAGCCGCACAGTCACAGGCAGAAGAAAATTTCAATAACAATAAGAAGAAGGCAAAGAACAGCAAGCATACATGGACAGTAACCGAAACGAATGCTCCAGCCGGACATTTCCTTGCGGACCAGAAGACGAAAACGGTGAAAACTTCTGCAAATGATAAAAAAGTTTCTTTTAAGTTTGTTGATCCACAGGCAACAGCAGAGATCTCAGTTACAAAGACATCAAAGAATGAAAGATTTTCTGGACTTTCTTTAGAGGGAGCTGTTTTTGGACTGTATGCCAATGATGAGATTCTTACATCGGATACTACTTATTTAAAGCTTAACAAAACAGTGGTCGGACAAAATACTTTAATTGAGACTGGAAAAACTGGAAAAGACGGCAAACTTAAGTTTAAGACAAAACTGTATCCGGGAAAATATTATATTAAGGAACTTGTGGCACCAAAAGGTTTTGTAAAATATCCTAAAAAACTGACCTTTACCTTATCACAGCATCAAAAAGAAGTGAAAAAAAAGCTTGATTCTACCATCAATATACCAGAAGATGAGATCTCTGGACGGATCGCGGTAGAAAAGACAAAAGGTTATGGGAAAAATGCTGAAAAGGGAATTACTTTTGACATCATCACGCAACAAAATATCAAGATCAAAGAAAATGATAAAGAAACAACGTATAAAAGTGGTTCCGTTGTTGAAAAGATCACAACAGATGCAAACGGAAAAGCCATATCCAAGTATTATCCATTTGGTTCTTATTTAGTCAAACAGAAAAATACAGAGGGTGATAGTGTAAAAGTGCCAGATTGGACGGTTACTATCTCAAGTGGAAATAAAGTAACCTATTCATATGCCAAGAACAATGTACAGTTAAAGATTAAAAAATATGTCAAGGAAAAAGGGGAAAAAGAAACGCCAGAGGCCAATGCAGTCTTTACCGTCCTTGATACCAGTAAGATTACCAAAAAAGACCTTGAAAAGTTAACGACACAAAAAGCTCGTCAGGAGTATGTGGCTGGCAGCAAGGCAGTGCTTGGCACCATCACAACGGATGCAAACGGTGAAGGAACTTATATCGTCACGAATGGAAACAAAGAATTGACATATGACAAGACGTACACCCTGTTACAGACCGCCGGGGACTCCCGGTATTCCCTTGCTGATGCCGCTGATGTCATTATCAACAGTACATTGAGTGAGAGAGAGTATGCGTTCAGCTTTGTAGATACCAATGCCTGTGTTTTGTTAAAATATAAGTTAGATGCAAGAACAGGAGAAAAGACACTGGAAAAAGGAGCAGAGTTTGAGATCACACAGGTTTCTTCTGATAATAAAGATGAAGCGGCTGAAGCGACAACGGCAACAGATGCTCCGGAAGAGGGAACAACTGCCGGTGCCTCCGGAGAAACAAAGGGGGATACTGGCGAGACACAGCCTGCTTTCCCAATGACCGTTACTACGAATGAAGCTGGTATTGTAGATCTATCTATCCTTCCGGCAGGAACGTATAACATCCACCAGACAGGCGGTGACGAAGATTACTCCTATACCGATGACATCACCATCCGGGTAGATTCCGATGGAAAAGTCTATGAGGGAGACAGTGAGATAGCGACCGTATCTATCACAAGAACGGACTACAGCAAAGGAAATGGATTATCTATCAAGAAAAACCTTGTAGAAAACCCAGACAAACCTGACGAGAAAGCCGCAGAATCCGGGGCAATCTTTACAGTGATCGATGCAAAGGATATTGAAAAGTCAGACCTTATGAAACTTGTCACCTTAAATCTCCGCAAAGAATATGTTTCTTCTTTGGAAGAATCCCAGATTCTTGGCACGGTCACTACCGATGAGAGTGGAAATGGTTATCTTCCTTTAGATGAAAATGTGGGAGAATTTATTGTCTTACAGACCGAAGGACAGGACGGATACAGTATTGCAGACCCAGTGTTCAGTTCGGATGATGCTATGAAAGAGGAGACCATCAAACATGGCGAACAGGTTAACAAGATGTATTCCTTTACTGCCGATGACATAAAGGAGAGTAGGGCAAAAGTTTCTGTTATGAAACAGAAAAAAGACGATAATGCCGATGCTGTAGCCGAGCAGGATGCGACATTCCAGGTGCTTGATGTAGCGACCCTTATGAAAGCAAAGGGCTTAACAACTGTGAAAGCATTAAAAGAGGAATTAGCAAAGTTAAAGACACTTTCTTCCTATCAGCAGTTTGTTTCTGGCCTTCCGCAAAATGCTATCATCGGTACATTAAATACCGATGCCAAAGGACAGGATTCTGTGGTATTACAGATGCATACGAATGCCGGAGAAGCTGCCAAAGATAACGGCAATGCAGAACCAGAAGTAGAGGCCCCGGTAGACAGTGATGATGAGATCGAAACAGGGGAAGTCAATGATGATTCGGATGGTTCTTATGAAGGAAACGATACGGAAAAAGAACCGGAGGATGAAAAGAAAGATACCGTAGGGGAACAGGGTGAAGAAAATGATGACTCTAACGATGATGTGACCTACTGGACAGCAGCAGCCCACAAAGATGGATTTGTTGTCATTCAGACTGGAGGGGATGTAAGTTATAAAGCCCTTGCCCCAGCATGGTCTGGCGATATGGAAAGCACAGCCGGTACGGATGATACGGGTGCACCGGAAACAAAGTATGCGTTCAGCGGTGTTGATGAAAAGATCCATAGACGGATCAAAGTCACAAAGAAAAAACGTACTGGTGTAGTTGATGGTAAAGAAGTAACAATGCCGGAGGGCGCAGCCGAATTTGCTCTTTATGATGCATCTGACCTTGGTGAAGATGCTAAACCAGTATGTACCCTTGTTACAGGAACAGACGGTACAGCTACAAGCCCTGATCTTCCAATAGGAAGTTATATCTTAAAGCAGACCAAAGGCGCAGACGGATTTAAGTTTATTGATGACCAGACGATCAATATCACTGAAGACACACAGGAAACTGTCGAGTATGAATACCTGAACGAAGAATCCTGGGTAAACTTAAAAGTAACAAAAGTCTCCGAAGAGACGAACCATCCATTAGGACAGGCCCTGTTCGAGTTATACAAACTTTCTGATGTAAATACCGAAACAGGCGAGCCGAAAGCGGGCGCACAGGTAGTACGGAGCCTTTATACAAACAATGACGGTTATGCTTCCTGTCAGTTACCATTTGGTGAGTATTACCTTATTGAGAAGACAGCCCCGCTTGGTTTCTTAAACAAAGGAAAAGGCGTAAAAGTTATCTTAAATGATGAAAAGGCAAAAGCTGATAAGGATGGCAATCGTTCTGCAACGCTTACTTATCCAGATACTCCGATCTACGGTGAGATCAAAGGGGAAAAACAGGGAGAATACCTTACCGGCAAAGATACTGATGGAAACTTCCTCTATGAAAAACGAGGCATAGAAGGCGCAAAGTATACTCTGTATGCGAGAGAAGATATCACGGACGATGCTGGAAATCTCATTTGGGCAGCTAATCAAGAAATCAGCACTGCAACAAGTGGTAAGAATGGAGCCTTCCAGTTTACTAATCCTAATCCAGTACCTACCATGTCCTCTGACAAAGAATTTTGGTTAGGCAAATATTACTTTAAAGAGACCGAAGCTCCTTATGGCTTTACTTTAGATACGAAAGAATATGACGTGACCCTGACGTGGGATAAATCCCCACAGAAGACAACCGTTACCGATGAGACGATCACCGAAGATGGAAATGGTATCGATGGGGAGACTTTCCGTACATTAGGTGTAAACCATATCTTAACAACGGGCGAGAAGTTAAATCCTCTTATCAAAAATGCAAAGACTATCACTTTTACATGGGAAAAACAGCCTGCAGATGCGGTAGATGTTTCTGTCAGCAAAGACGATGGAAAGACTCCGGCAAAAGATGTATGGCTGTGGAACGATGGAAATGGAAATTATTATATTTCCTCTGGTGTTACCGATGCAGTCATCAACTTCAATGCGATGTCTAATGGCATGTTCATGGGCTGCGACCAGTTAACACAGATCAATTTTGATAACATCAACACATCACAGATGAGAAATGCACAGGATATGTTCAATGGCTGTACGAGCCTTACCAGTCTTGATGTGAGCAGCTTCAATTTTGCCGCCTTATTATATGCAGACCGTATGTATTACAACTGTTCCGGTGTACAGACGATCTATTCCGCAGGTATCAAAAAAATAGGGGATGCCGAGGAAGTGAAGATGATCCCGGTATCTATCGTTGCAAAACCGCTCAATACATTCTGTGTTGCTGATGAGAAAATCACAAACGAAGATGGTACAGAAACAGCCAATACCAATGAACAGTTTACTGCGGATGATTTCACATTTGAAGTCCACTATATCCGTTCTGATGGATTAGCTCCAGAGGGTATTGACGATGAGGTGCAGGTAACAAAAGATGATATCGAAAGCTTTAACAAGACCGGACCATGGAGTAAATCCGATAAGAAAGTAACCATTACCTTTAAGCCAACGAGCAAGTATTATTCCATCGCAAGAACAGTTACCGCCAACATTCAGGTAGACGGGCCGGAAGATTATGACGGAACGATTGAGATCGATGAACATCCGATCGTGACAACAGCTGTAGAAGAAACGAGACAGTCCCTCACCATCGACCTGTTAAAGATCGATTCCGAGACAAAACAGCCGATCAGCGGGGCATTGATCGGGTTGTATGCGGCAAATGACATTCTCGATGTAGACGGCAATGTTCTTTTTGAAAAAGACCAATTGATCCAGTCTATGGAAAGTGATGAAGCAGAAGATTCCCATGCCGTAGAATTTAGCAACCTGCCAAGTGATGCCTACATAAAGAACCGCGGAGAGAATATGTATTATGTAAAAGAAATCTCCGCTCCGGCAGGATATAAGATCACAGATCCAGATAAATGTTATTACTTCAAAGGCAGTCTTGGTGATGACAAGGTTCACTGCGAGATCTTGCATACCTGGGCAGGAGACGAGATGGCAGCCGATGGGGACAACGACAGCACCCATTACATTATGGACAGCGGCAAGATGGAAAATACACCGGGCGGATTAGGATTCATGAAGATCTGGGATGACCACGGCAATGCCGCAGGCAAACGCCCGGATAAGGTGACAGTATCTATTTATGATAGCACATTAGGTAAAAATGCTCCTCCGATGGAAACACTTACTTTAACAGCAGAAAATAACTGGTCAGCGACATCTGATGTACTTAATCAGTCTACAATTAAGGGCATGAGTGATGCAGAGTTTAAAGACCGTTATACTGTTACGGAGTCCTATGTAGACGGCTACAATCACGACCAAACCAAAAATGCGGTACTTACCAAAATGAATGGCAGGTATGTGTACAAGCTGGATAATGTAGGGGATAACGACACTTATGCAGAAATTCAAAAAGTTTGGAATGACCAAGATGATGCCGAACATAAGCGTCCATCAGAAATCAAAGTGCAGCTATATCGAGATGGGGTTGCATATGGTGAACCAGTTGTATTAAACGAAGAAAACCAGTGGAGATACACTACAAGACGTGGAGATTCTATAAATAATCCTCAGAAACTTTTAGCATATAATGAAAAAACTGGTGCCAAGTATAAATATACATGGAAAGAACAGCTTACCGATGTAATCACTGATGACCCGAATACGGGATATACGATATCTTATGCAACTGATGAAGATGCATACCTGACTACTGTAACTAATACATTACAAAACGGTATCATGGTTGTAAAAGACTGGGATGACAATGATAATGAAGCGGATTTACGAGTAGACAGCGTTGAAGTCCAGTTATATCGCAATGGCGAGAGCATGGGCGAGAAGTACAAGTATACGTTGAGCGATGAAAACGACTGGCAGAAATACATTCCTGACGTACCGGTAAATGACCCAGATGGTAATCCATATGAGTACACTTGGAAGGAGATTTCTAAAAACTGGACAGTGACGGATGAAAATGCCAGCCAGGTTGGATACATGCCATCTTACGAGGAAGCAACGATGGATGGATTACCGACCACGATCATCACCAATAAGGTATACACACGGGGCAGCATTAAAGTTTACAAAGACCTTGACCCGGACGATGTATATTTCTCACATGGCAATCCGAAGTTTACCTTTCATGTAAAAGGTAAGAACTGGAAAGGTGAGGATGTAGACCTTACAAAGACCGTAGAGTTTACCGAGGAAGACCTGCAGAAGTTTAAGCAGGAAGACCATAAAGACGGAGACAAGATCCGCAAAGAGGCTGTCTTTGAAAATGTTGAGCTTGGTAGCTACACCGTTACGGAGTCCGGTACAGAAGGTATGTATGAACTGGATAAGATTGATACCTCTGGAAACAATGTAACAGTAAGTGATGATAAGAAGAGTGCTGTTGTTGTTATCGGAAAAGATAAAGATGGTGAGATTTACAGTACCGGTACAGTAGGATTTTACAATGTTTCTTACAAAGGTAGCATTAAGGTAATCAAATACAGTGACGATGCGAAGGAAAAGCCATTAAAAGGTGTTACCTTTGCACTGTATGATAACAAAGGAGATAAAGTTGCTGAAAAAGAAACGGATGAAAACGGAGAGGTGCTGTTTGATAAACTCCATCGTGCGACCTACATCCTGAAAGAAACAAAGACGTTACCGGGATATTCGTTATTAAAAGATTCTATCAGCATCACTATCCCTAAGACGTTGACAACAGCGGAAGCGAAAGCGCAGAAGGCGGACCTTAGTAAAGGAAAGTACAACGAAGCAGATGATACCTATGATTTTTACGATTTGGTTTATAAAGTGACAGACCATGCAATACCGGGAGTACCAATGACAGGAGCATTTGACAACTGGCAGACTTATGTACCGATTGTGATTGCGATGGGATTGCTTATTGGTGTCGGAATTTACGAAATCAAGAAGAAAAAGAGTCCCAAGACTGAAAATGAGAAAAAATAAAAGGTATGATTAAAGGGAAAGGCGGTATTTTGCCGCCTTTCTTAACATTACAATCAATAAAGAAAGGAAGGATATGTAATGGAAAAAATGGCAGTACCTACGGGAGATGTGGTTAAAGATATGGATGTTGACAGAGAGGAGTATCTTTTCTTCCTATTAAAAAACGAAACGAGTGAATTTACAATAGGGCTAGGGGATATTTTAGAATGCCTCAAATTTGCAGAAGAACAGGGGGAAGTACCGAAACTGCCACAGGAATGGTGGTGGAAACTGAGTGAAGTTTACCCAAGACTTGAGACATATGTTGACGTTCCGGAAGATGAGAGATGAGAAAATTTAAGCTACGCACAGGGGTAAGTAACCCATATGAAATCAATGTTGATTCGGCCTGTGATAACCCTATACAGCTTATTGGATTATATAAAAGATTAGAGAATACAGACCGACCTTATGGAAAACATTATAACCGCAGTCTTTCTTTTGCACCATACAATGAGACAGCCTATTGCTTTTGCCCTTATAGTTCTAACTCGCGTGAAGTGATAAAAGAATCCTGGAAGAAAGAATTAACTGACTATGAACGCAATATATACAATGTGATAAGGGAATATTTTGATCTGGCAGTCTATATCATACAGCAGGAAACGGGTATATATGTAGGTGAAAGAATAGCCCGAAGAATATTGGAAGATTACCTTTTAGTAGAAGGGCATATGTATTACTGGGCTACTCTATATAATATTCCATGGATGCTGCTTTATTTTCTGCGTCCTAGCCCATGTTATGGACTGGAAGTAAAAGAAGGGTCTGCTTTACAGATCTTCTTGTCCGAACGAGAAGATGTATGCTTAACATCTGGAAAACACAACGGATATGTAAAAGTGGATAAGGCCAATAAATTTTTAAATCTGAATTTTGTATCTATCTTACATAAACGGCAGGTGATTTCTAATGAAGTTAAAGAGACGCTACATTTTAATGTATTTTTGAACAATAATATCTTTCCATCAAAAGAACTGTTTGGATTAGACCTTGAGATTAATGAATTCCGCTTTCCCGCTTTGATAGAAAAAACGAAATATCGAAAGCAGTGGCTTATCGATCTTGCAAAAGATATCATGCCAGAGATATAATTGGGATGTATTCAAAAGAATGCAGAGAAAGAATTGGATTCGTCAATATGAAATCATGTAGGAGGTTTGCTTATGGAGATTAAGCAATTAATAGATGATTATATACATTGGTTGAAAAAGGAAATAACTTTTGAGAAAATAGGAGAATATTATGAAATAACGACACCTTTTCTTAATAGTGCAAATGATTTTATTCAAATATATGTACGAATTGATAAAGATACCATTTTTTTTACTGATGATAATTCGGAAAAATTCTACTTTATATAAACATCTCCTTCAGCAGGGATTTGTTTTAAAGAATAGTAAGATCAAAAAGCATATTTATGTGGCGGATAACAAAGGCTGCCTGCTCACCGCCACAAATTATAGATATGTAGTAGACAAAAATGATAACCTTAACGAGTGGCTGGACTTTTCCATCCTACGTCCGGATGATAAGGTAACAGATACTCTCTTATCTGTTGCAATGGATCGCTTTTCCATCAAAGTAGATTCGTATTATTTTGGTAATTTAATTAATTATTCTGATTGGAATCCGCGACAAAAAGTACTACATATTGCCGAAAGATATATGAATCCCTGATTTTACGAAACGGAAGAAAAAAACTGCGAAATAATATTTATAGGGAAATGGATTTAAAAGGCTCATATCAGGAAAAGATATGGGTCTTTTCTTGTAATCCATATACTATATATAGTTAATGATTAAGGGGGATTACTATATATGTGGTTGACTAAAAATGGTATAATAAAAGATATAAATAGGATGATAAACATTTTAAAAGGAAGGATATCCATGCTACGAAGGAAAAGAAAAACAGAACATTATACATATGAAGCGCGAGATGTTAGTCATTATATTATCGTCTATAGTAACAATAAAGATTATGGAGTATCAAATTTAAAGTTACAAAAATTGTTATATTTTATTCAAGCCTACTTTTTGGCAAATGATTATCCACCATGTTTCTACGAGAAAATAGAAGCGTGGAGTTTTGGTCCTGTTGTGCCAGAAGTATATAGAGAATATAAACAATATGGGGCGATGGATATTCCAACATCAGATTATTATTTTAAAATTGATGAAAATAATATCTGGGATTCTCATAGAGTATATTATGAAGATATTATCGCTGGGCAGGATAAATTCATCATACGGGAGATAGTGGATCGGTTTGCAGACTACGCAGCAACAGATTTAGTGGCGATTACGCACAAACAGCGTCCTTGGATTGAGGCTTTTGCCAAAGGACGTAATAGCGAAATTACTACAGAAGCAATAAAAAACTATTTTAAGGAAGAAAAAGAAAAAGAATATGAATGCTAAAGAATATGAATTCTTGGTAGGAAAACATGACGTTCCTGAACACCGATTAAATTCATCCGTTGAGTATAGGAGGACCAAAAGAGAGATTAATCGTTTTTGCAAAGGTTTATCTTTAGACACCAAACAATATTTGCCGGAAAAAACAATAAAGAGCCTGCAAAAATATATCAATGCTCCAGACAAATTGGATAGATTGCTTTATTCGGAGATTAGTCATATCATTTTTCAAATGGATGAAGTAGCAAGGGGAAATTTTGTATCTAATGCTGAAGAATTATTAATGTATGTATTGCGAAAACAAGATCCTAGATACAATGACATTCGTAAGATTGCGGTTAAAATATATGATCATGCTCAATTAGTTACTTATCAGGTAGAAAATATACAAGATATGTTTAATAGTGGGATTGATGATGCAAAATTGGATTTGGAAAAAACGATACAAGGTGTTGAGAAAGAATATGTGTCAATTCTTGGAATATTTGCTTCGATCATTCTGGCTTTTGTGGGCGGAATGACATTTTCAACATCTGTTTTAAATAATATTGCCAAAGCGAGTATTTTCCGATTATTAATTGTAACTGACCTATTAGCTTTCGTTTTGTTTAATACAATTATTATATTATTAAAATTTATATTTGTTATAAATGACAGCAGACAAAATTTCCCATTCAGCGCCAAGTTTATGAACATAATATTACTGATTTTTGCTTTATTTATATTGATATCATGGTGCTTTAGTTTAAATGATATTCCATCATTTTTATTAAAATTTTTTCCGTGGGGACATTAATATTTAGACTCATACCACTCGGTATGGGTCTTTTTTTCTCAAAAATCCGAATCCGATTCCATTTTTCTTATAAAAATTCTTTAAAAATGTGCTATGATAAAAATATCTATACAGAAAAAATAGGATACACTTTTTTCTTTCATCCTAATAATAGGACAATCTATTAAGAAACAAAAGAAAGGAAGATAAGTCATGAGAAAAAAGATATGGGGTATCGCAACAGCTCTTACATTGGCAGTTGGATGCAGCTTCAAAAAAGGCTCATGTCAGGAAAAGATATGAACCTTTTTTGTAATTAAAATTTTGGATGAATACTATATATAGTTCATAATTAAAATCCACGCACCCGTGGGGTGCGACTACACGCATAATTCATTTTGCGTATATATATCATATCGTTTTAATCCACGCACCATAAAGGGTGCGACTTTTTTTTCTTGTCCAATCCTGAAGTCAGATGGGTCCATTTTAATCCACGCACCCGTGAGGGGTGCGACAGCGAAATCACATAAAATTGATAGCGATTTCGCTGTTTTATTTAGAAAGTTTATGCAAAAATTAGGTATTGCAATCTTTACCATTTCTATTTTTTTAGAAAAGTAAGAACAATATTTTTAATTTTTGTAGTGCGAATCTCCCGGGATTCTTGCGTTGCTTCCGATTCGCACTAACTTTCTTATATATAGTATGTCAGAATTTGAAAGACTTCGATTTTTCTGTAGAACTTTTTCACATTCTTACTTGTTACTTAATGCGTGTGAGCGATATTTCTTCACACGCTATTTTTTTTTGAGTATGCACCTATCGGGAAGCAACAATATAACATCATAAACTTTTTGTACATCGGATACATTTTAATCTATGCACCAATACAAGGTGCGGTAGACAGAAACCTAATGATTACTACCTTTTTAATCCACGCATCCGCGGAGGATGCGACAACTATCTGTAATTTTTTCTTCCGACTTTTTCTATTTTAATCCACGCACCCACGAAGGGTGCGACATAGGCTACCTCCTTCCAGAAAAATGCTGGAACATTTTAATCCACGCATCCGCGAGGGGTGCGACTATTTTTGCAAGACTTGTCCCAATATAAAAAAGGTAATTTTAATCCACGCACCCGCGAGGGATGCGACATCGCAGATATCCGGGTGTTTAATCGCAACATCGTTTTAATCCACGCACCCGTGAAGGGTGCGACATTATTATCTTTACCGAATGCATATCCGAGACTATTTTAATCCACGCACCCACGAAGGGTGCGACAACGAAATCGTATAAAATTGGTAACAATTTCACTGTTTTATTTAGAAAGTTTATGCAAAAATTAGGTATTGCAATCTTTACCATTTCTATTTTTTAGAAAAGCAAGAACAATATTTTTTGTTTTTGTAGTGCGAATCTCCCGGGATTCTTGCGTTGCTTCCGATTCGCACCAATTTTCTCATATATAGTATGTCAGAATTTCAGATTGACTGGTTTTTCTGTATAAGTTTTTTGTAACATAACTATATTGCGGGGTTATTAGGAAGCTACTACACTTCGGTAAAATTTTCGGTAAAGTGTAGTAGCTTCACATATCTACGAAGGATGCGAGTAAAATCATAAAATCCGCCTATTTCCAATCCATTTTAATCCACGCACCATAAAGGGTGCGACTTTATCAACTTTTAAAGAGTTACGGCGAGCAACATCATACTACCATTTCCTTTCACATTTTAATCCACGCATCCGCGGAGGATGCGATGATAGGCATTGATGTCACGATAGTAGTTCGTGTAATTTTAATTCACACACCTACGAGGGTACGCCCGAGCATAACATTTGCAACTACGTTATTCTCCCAGTTTTAATCCAAGTAGTGCGATTGCATCTACATGACATATTTTAATCCACGCATCCGCGAGGGATGCGACTAAGAAGTGTTCCTAACTGTGGTGGGCAATCGATATTTTAATCCACGCACCCACGAAGGATGCGACAGCGAAATCGCGTAAAATTGATAGCGATTTTACTGTTTTATTTAGAAAGTTTATGCAAAAATTAGGTATTGCAATCTTTACCATTTCTATTTTTTTAGAAAAGTAAGAACAATATTTTTTATCTTCGCAGTGCGAATATCCCGGGATTCTTGCGTTGTTTCCGATTTGCACTAACCCACAAGGAATGCGATAAACAATAATGGTGTAGTGGCAAAACCTTATAAGGGAAAATCCTGCTACACTTCAATAAGATTTTCGGTAAAGTGTAGCAACTCCACGCATCCGAGGAGAATACGACATAGGTACTTTATTTACAGGCGCACAGTTTGCGCTGTTTTAATCCACGCACCCACGAAGGATGCGACGTTCGCGCTGAGCGTACTAGCCTACATATTTTAATCCACGCATCCACGGAGGATGCGACTGCAATTAGAAAGCAATGGTTTTAGGGACTGGTCTATTTTAATCCACGCATCCGCAAGGGATGCGACAGCGAAATCGCATAAAATTGATAGCGATTTTACTGTTTTATTTAGAAAGTTT
>OLQP01000111.1_pt1 | contig 77997 bp, 67 predicted proteins | sample 1643181 | NCBI WGS metagenome assembly OLQP01 (sample SAMEA3136710, study PRJEB25190) | human gut metagenome | biome: human gut; feature: human-associated habitat; material: faeces | place: Austria | collected 2013 | reverse complement strand
CTTGCATGTGTTAAGCACGCCGCCAGCGTTCATCCTGAGCCAGGATCAAACTCTCTGATAAAATGTTTGTTCCAAGTTCAAAATCAACATACTAGCTAATTTATCCCTTTTACTGTTTTAAAGGATCTTTCGATCGTTTTGAATTACTTATTCAGAACTTTCGAGGATGTGTTTCACTGTTTAATTATCAAGGATCTCTGCTGTTCCGACTCGGATCAGCTCGTTTATTTTATCACAGAACTTTTCGTTTGTCAAGAACTTTTTTATTTATTTTTTGAAGTTCTTTCGAACTTCTCTGCTGTTCTCTCGATCAGCAACTCGTTTATTTTATCAAACTCATTTGCTTTTGTCAAGAACTTTTTTCAAGTTTTTTTGAAGCAGTTCTTGTAACCCGCGGCAGCCACCCGGCTCCGAACTAAGTTTTTCTGTTTCAAAAGAACTCATTCGCATCAGCTCTCGCTGACAGCTTAGTTATAATAACACCACCAAAAGCAAAAGTCAACACATTTTTTCGAATTTTCTTATTTTTAGAAAAATATAGTTAATTCTGCATATTTTATATTTTATCTGAATTTTTTAAAAAAGACCGTACGCATCACACGCCGGTCCTTTTTCCACAACTTCCTTCTAATTTTTCCCCACGCGCAGAATCGCATCCTGAATATTTTCCACCGGAATCAGTGCGATTCCACCGATTTTCTCCACGGACTTCATGCAGACAGCAGGTAAAATCACCCGCTCGAAGCCCAGTTTTTTTGCTTCCAGTACACGCTGTTCCGCCATGCTGACGGCGCGGACCTCACCGCTTAAGCCGACCTCGCCAAATACGACCGTTTTCTCATCGATCACCTGATCTTTGTAGCTCGATACAACGGCAAGTGTGATGCCAAGATCGATCGCCGGCTCATTCATCTTGATTCCGCCTGCGATATTGACGTAGGCATCGCTTGTCGAGAGATTGATTCTTGCGCGTTTTTCCAGCACTGCCATCAGCAGGTTCACGCGGTTGAAATCGCATCCTGCTGCGGTGCGGCGCGGGATTCCAAAATTACTGTGGCAGACCAGTGCCTGAATCTCGATCAGGATCGGGCGCGTTCCCTCCATGGAGCATGCAACAGCCGAACCGGAAGCTCCCTCCGGCCGTCCGTTCAGCATGTATTCCGATGGATTTTTCACTTCCACGAGTCCCTCTGTCTGCATTTCGAAGACGCCGATCTCATTTGTAGAACCAAAACGGTTTTTGACGCCGCGCAGAATCCGGTAGGACGCATGACGGTCGCCCTCGAAGTACAGCACGGTATCTACCATATGTTCCAGCACACGCGGACCGGCCACATTACCGTCTTTTGTCACATGACCGACGATAAAGATCGAAATCCCCATTCCCTTTGCAATCTGCATCAGCACATTCGTCGATTCCCGGACCTGGGATACACTGCCCGGCGCGGAGCTGACCTCCTCGTTGTACATGGTCTGGATCGAGTCGATGACGGCCATCTCCGGCTTCTCTTTTTCCATGACGGCGCGGATGATATCAAGATTCGTCTCGCAGAGCAGGGACAGATTTTCGTTAAATTCTCCGATCCGCACAGCGCGCAGTTTGATCTGGCGCAGGGACTCCTCACCGGAAATGTATAAAACCTGATGTCCTGCTGTGGACAGCATGCGGCACACCTGCAGAAGGAGTGTGGATTTTCCAATTCCCGGATCGCCGCCGACCAGTGTCAGGGAACCCGGCACGATTCCTCCGCCGAGCACCCGGTCGAGTTCTCCGATTCCCGTCGGGATGCGCTCCTCTTTTCCTGTTGAAATTTCCGTCAGATGCACCGGCTTTCTGCCCGCCGCGCTGTGATTTCCGATCCCCTGGTTTCCCGCCGGTGTTTTGGCCGCTGTCGGTTCCTCCACAAACGTGTTCCATTCTCTGCACGCCGGACACTGGCCCATCCATTTTGCGGACTCATAGCCGCAGTTCTGGCAGAAAAAGGCTGTCTTTTTTGCTTTTGCCATAGTTGTCTCCCTTATAATTGTCAAAAAAGCTGCCGCACACGTTCTGCGACAGCCTTCTTTTCTTATTTCATCATGCTTTTACGATTTCTACTGCTACATTCTCTGCTTTTTCCAGCTCTACGCTGAAAGAAAGTTTTCCGCCGAGGTTTGTGGTCATGTGGCCAACGTTTACACCGTCGAGCAGCACCTTGTATTCGGTCTCTGCTTCCATTTCAACGGTGATCTGTGCATCCTCCGGTCCTTCTACTTTGAAGGTCATGCCGCCGTCGAATACGTTCAGATCGGTAACTGCGGTTCCCGGAACGGATTCGTATACGAACAGTCCGTTTCTCTCCAGCTTTGTGATTTCCTTAAAGGTTTTTACTTTATACAGATCTCCTCTGTGCTCAAAATCAGATTTTTTTGCCTTTGCCGCAAGCTCATAATCTCCGAAGCTGATGCCTCCGTCTGCCTCTGTGCGGATTAATTCTTTTACTACTGACATTTGTAAATGCCCTCCTGGTCTTATCTTTTGTGGTGTTTCGTTTCTTTGTGAAAATCATACCATAATCAAAAAGATTTTACCATATGATTTATGGATTTTTTATATTATTTTTCTCAAGAACCTTGTTTCAACTCACAGTCGGTATTTTCACGAAGTCTGACATGTCGAAAATAGTTCGACTGTGACTCACCTCATGTCAGTGGAGGATACCGATTTCTCTCCGCCCGCCACTGCCGTTATGTTTTTTTTAACAATTCATCCCATCGCTTTAGAATCGGAGGACTTCTTATCTACTGGTGTTAAAAGTAATCTCTTTCTTACTCATTCCAGCCGCAACGGTATCGCCTTTTTTCACTTCTCCATTCAGGATGGCTTCTGCGAGCGGATCTTCGATTTTGCTCTGGATCGCGCGTTTTAACGGGCGGGCACCGTACTTACTGTCGAAGCTGTTCTCCACCAGATATTCTTTTACGGTGTCACGGACTTTCAGTTCGATATCCATCTGTTCTTTGCAACGGCGTTCCAGATCTTTCAGAAGAATCTGCAGAATCTTCTTCATATCTGCCTTGGTAAGCTGATGGAATACGATGATTTCGTCAATTCGGTTCAGGAATTCCGGCTTGAACATCCGTTTCACCTCTTCCATCACCTGGCCCTTCATGTACTCATAGTCCTTACGCTCATCTTCTGTCGAAAGGAAGCCAAGTCGCTTCGGCGCAACAATGTTCTGTGCCCCGGCGTTGGATGTCATGATGATACAGGTCTGTTTGAAATCAACTTTTCTGCCCTGCGCATCGGTGATGTGGCCATCGTCGAGTACCTGCAGCAGAATGTTGAACACATCCGGGTGAGCTTTCTCGATCTCATCGAACAGAATCACACTGTACGGATTGCGGCGCACCTTTTCAGAGAGCTGGCCGCCCTCTTCGTAGCCAACGTATCCCGGAGGGGAACCGATCAGCTTGGAAACGCTGTGTTTCTCCATGTATTCCGACATATCAACGCGGATCAGGGCCTGCTCGGTGCCGAAGACTGCTTCTGCGAGTGCTTTGGAAAGTTCTGTTTTGCCAACTCCGGTCGGGCCGAGGAACAGAAATGAGCCGGTCGGGCGGTTCGGGTCTTTTAATCCGACTCTACCCCGTTTGACGGCTTTTGCTACAGCCGTTACAGCTTCTTCCTGTCCAACAACACGTTTGTGGAGGGTCTGCTCCAATTTTGCCAGGCGTTTGGATTCTCCTTCTGCGAGGCGCTGTACTGGGATTTTCGTCCAGGTCGATACGGTTTTTGCGATCTCTTCCTCGGTTACCTGCAGTTTTTTATTCTTGCAGCGGCGCTCAAAGCGTTTGCGGATCTGCTCAAGATCTTTCTCAAGCTCCTGCTGGCGTGCCTGCAGCACTTTTGCCTGTTCAAAATCACCTGCACTGATGACAGATTCTTTTTCTTTCTGTACTTCGAACAGAGCCTGCTCCTCTTTTGCCATGTTGTCCGGCACCTGATAGCCCGCAAGCTGTACACCTGCGGATGCCTCATCAATCAGATCGATGGCTTTATCCGGCAAGAAGCGGTCGTTGATGTAGCGCACGCTCATTTTTACGGCTGCCTCGAGCGCTTCATCGGTGATTTCCACGCCGTGATGACGCTCATAGTACGGGCGCAGTCCTTTTAAGATATCGAGTGCTTCACTTTCGGTCGGCTCATCCACTTTAACCGGCTGGAAACGACGCTCCAATGCGGCATCTTTTTCGATGTATTTACGGTATTCTTCGAGCGTGGTTGCACCGATGAGCTGAATTTCTCCGCGTGACAGGGACGGTTTTAAAATGTTGGATGCATCGAGTGCTCCCTCTGCGCCGCCTGCTCCGATGATCGTATGAAGCTCGTCGATGAACAGCAGAATATTTTCATTATCCGTCACTTCTTTGACGACTCGTTTGATGCGCTCTTCGAACTCACCGCGGTATTTACTTCCGGCTACCATTCCCGAGAGGTCAAGAACGACAACACGCTTGTCACGGATGGTTTCCGGCACGATGCCAAGAGCGATGCGCTGTGCAAGGCCTTCGGCAATCGCCGTTTTTCCGACACCTGGCTCTCCAATGAGGCAAGGGTTATTTTTTGTCCGGCGGCTCAGGATCTGAATCACACGCTCAATTTCCTGGCTGCGGCCGACAACCGGGTCGAGTTTTCCTTCGCGCGCGAGTTCGGTGAGATCGCGGCTGTACTGATCGAGCGCCGGTGTTTCGCTGTTCGATGCACCGCCTCTTGTCTGCGGTCCGCGGCCGGCGTTTGGATTTCCATTCATGCCGCCCTGTGACGGTGCTTCGCCCATGGCGGTGAGAATGGCGCTGTATAATTTCTGAATGTTGATGCCCATGGTGAAAAGTAAGCGGGTGGCAACACAGTCGCTCTCTTTTAAAATAGCAATCAGCAGATGCTCAGTTCCTACGGCTCTGCTTTTGAAGCGTGCGGCCTCTGCTTCTGCATTTTCGAGTACACGACGTACTCTCGGGGTATAGCCCGGACGTGATTCAGTTGCTGTATTTCCGCCCGGTGCGATCAGACGGTCGATCAGCTCGGTGAGCTGTCCGGCATCTACATGGAACTCGGTGAGCACCATGCCCGCGGTTCCATCCTCCACATTCAGAAGGCCGATCAGAAGGTGTTCGGTTCCCACGTAGTTATGTCCACATTTTTCGGCTGTCTTAACCGCATATGCCAGTGCTTTTTTTGCCTGACTGGTATATCCTTCTCTCATAATACTATTGTCTCCTTCATGATTCGTCTGCGTAATTGCTGTAGATTTCATCTACAAGCTGATGTACTTCTTCTTTTGATATATTTTTACAGACGGCTTTTGCAAGAATCACCTGCAGATCTTCGCGCAGTTCCTGCATGGCGTACAGTTTGTCCGCGTCAATGCTGATGACGGCGCCCTTTCTTCTGTCAATGGAAAGGAGGCCCTCCTGGCGGAGTACGCTGTAGGCTTTATTTACGGTATGCATATTGATTCCAATATTGTCTGCGAGCTGCCTGACGGAAGGTAAGGTATCCCCTTCCTGAATCCGCGAAGTGGCAATGCCCAGAATGATCTGATTCCGCAGCTGGATATAGATCGCTTCGTCGCTGTTGAAGTCGATCTGTATTGTCTCGTAATACATAGTTACACCCTGCTTTCTCGTATCGTATTGTTATACATATGTTATAACAATTCGCAGACTTTGTCAATGAACGGATTTGCAATCGGATCTTTATCTGTTCTTTTCATAGATAATCTGAAGGCCTTTTAAGAGCAGATCCTCGTCGATGATGATGTTGTGTCGGCAGTGCGGAATCACAGCCTGCGCCAGGCCGCCGGTGGCTACGATGGTGCATTTGCAGCCGAGTTCTTCTTCCATCCGCTCGATCATGCCGTCGATGCTGGCGGCGTTTCCGTAGATCATGCCGCCTCTCAGGCAGTCCAGGGTATTTTTGCCGATCACTTTTTTCGGCGCGGCAAGACTGGTCTGGCTGAGCTGCGCGGCGTTTGATACGAGTGCATCCAGAGAGGTGCGTAAGCCTGGAAGAATAACACCGCCGATAAAGCAGCCTTTCTGGTCGAGCACACTCATGGTAGTTGCGGTTCCCATGTCGATGACGATCTGCGGGCAGGTGTATTCATTCAGGGCTGCTACTGCTACTACAACGAGATCGCTTCCTGCGGTTGCGGGGTCATCCAGTTTGATATTAAGACCTGTCTTCACGCCGGGTCCAACCACTTTGACCGGCTTTTTGATGACTTTTTCTGCCGCACTCCGGCAGAGTTCCGTTACCTGCGGAACGACGGAGGAGATGATGCCGCCTTCGATCTGGTCCACAGGGATTTCATAAATTTCCAGCACATTTTTCAGGCTGACTGCGTATTCCAGTTCTGTTTTGGCTTTGTCGGTGGACAGGCGCTCGATGAAGAATGTCTTTTTTCCTTCGACACAGCCGAGAACGATATTAGTGTTGCCGATGTCTATTGCAAGAATCATAATTGATTTCCTCCTGTATGGTAAATTATCTTTCCTTATGTCTGGATTTCCTTATCTCTTTTATCAGCTCACGTGGTAATGCTCTCAACATTTCCAACCTGCTGACTTCTTTTATCTTTTTGTTATGCCATTCCAGATTTTGAGCCAACAGATCAAAATTATCTGCCGTATCAGATATTGAGATCACTAGATTTCCATCTGCATCATAAATATACATAGCAGTATCTTTTTCCAATTTTACTTCACCGATCTCACTCATCATAAAAATCCTCTCCCCTTCAAAAGGGTTCCTTATGATCATTCTGGAATCTTCTCTTTCTCCATCATCAATGACATCGATCCAGGTACCTTTGCTGTATAGATACCCTAAAATTGCCCATATCGTAAACGCAGCGCTCAGAATATAATGGCCAATAATCACTTCACAGTTTGCATCACTGTTCCAAAAATAAACTATTATTGTTACTGCAATCAATCCATACGCCACTCCCAACAGCCGACGGTCACTTCTAAAATTTATTCTATAGTGAAACCGATTTGGAGGGTTTTTTCTTCTCTTTCTTTTTTGCAGTTCTTTTAATATATCTTCCAGTATCTCAGCATAATGCCCATAAGGCGATGCCATAGTATTCCCTTCCTTTCTCATTCTTTCCTGCCATTATACAATATCTTCTCTTCTTCGAAAAGTCCCTCCCCCATCTTTCCGCTCTGTTTTTCCACAACCCTAATTATTCCAAATTCCCCTCTTGCGCTCTTCCCGCTTTTGTGGTAAAATATATTTTGTTCTGATTATCAGAACGTGCCGCTGTGGCGGAATTGGTAGACGCACTTGACTCAAAATCAAGCGGTGAATAACCGTGCCGGTTCGAGTCCGGCCAGCGGCAGACAAAAAAGAGATCTGTATGAACGAAAGTTTATATGGATCTTTTTTGTTATCTTTCCCGTCTTAAGAGATGCAGAAAACCCTTTCCAAAGAACCATCTTGATCGTGTGGTTCTTTCGGAAAGGGTTTTCTATTTGCTTAAATTATAATTTCTTATTTATTTCCAAACATCTTTTCATACTCCGGTGTTCCATCCAGTGTAGCGAAGTAGTCCTTCGGGGTTTCTGCGCGGCGGATGACTTCAAAGCTGCCGTCCTCTTTTAACAGAACCTCTGCAGATTTTAATTTTCCGTTGTAGTTGTATCCCATGGAAAATCCATGTGCGCCGGTGTCGTGGATGAAGAGGAGGTCTCCGACTTCCACTTCCGGAAGCATGCGGTCGATCGCGAATTTATCGTTGTTTTCGCACAGGGAACCTGTTACGTCATATTTGTGGTCGCACGGCTGATCTTCTTTTCCCATCACGGTGATGTGGTGGTAAGCGCCGTACATAGCCGGTCTCATCAGGTTGACCGCGCATGCATCACAGCCGATGTACTCTTTGTAGATGTGTTTCTGATGGATTGCGCGCGTAACGAGTCCGCCGTACGGTCCCATCATGAAACGGCCCATCTCCGTGTAAATTGCAACATCGCCCATGCCGGCTGGAACGAGGACTTCATCGTACACTTTATGTACACCCTCGCCAATCACGCGGATGTCATTGCCTTCCTGACCCGGTTTGTACGGGATTCCGACACCGCCGGAAAGATTGATGAATTTGATTTTTACGCCTGTCTCTTTCTGCAGCTTTACAGCCAGCTCAAACAGTGTTTTTGCCAGAACCGGGTAGTAATCGTTGGTTACGGTATTACTTGCAAGGAAGGAATGGATGCCGAACTCTTCTGCCCCTTTTGCCTTCAAAATGCGGAATGCCTCGAAAATCTGCTCGGTTGTCATACCGTATTTGGCATCTCCCGGATTGTCCATAATATCGGTGCTGATTTTAAACAGTCCGCCCGGGTTATAACGGCAGCAGATTTTCTTCGGAATGTAGCCTAATGTTTTCTCAAGAAAATCAATATGGGTAATATCATCAAGGTTAATGATCGCACCAAGCTCTGCAGCCAGTTGATACTCTGCAGCCGGTGTTACGTTGGATGAAAACATGATTTTATCTTTCTCAAATCCCATCGCATCGGAAAGCATCAGCTCCGTGTAAGAAGAGCAGTCGCATCCGCAGTCATATTCACCCAGCATTTTGATCAGTGTCGGGTTTGGGTTCGCTTTTACAGCAAAATACTCACGAAATCCCGGATTCCAGGAAAAAGCTTCCTTTACCGCTTTCGCATTCTCACGAATTCCTTTTTCATCGTAAATGTGAAACGGAGTTGGTACTGCTGCTGCGATTTCTTCCAGTTTTTCTTTTGTTACAAAAGGCTTCTTCGTCATTCTCTTTTGTCTCCTTCTTCTGCTTATTTTGCCTGAATAATGTGAAGCATGTTTGTCATATATCCTTCACCCGTCACCTCGTTAGTAGCAGGGTCTCCGGCCGTAAAAATAACCATATCGCCGCGTTCTACAAGCTCCTCACGGCGCACCATATACATAGCATGGGAAATGATGTTCTCCGTAGAATCTTCCTCGTATCCGGTCACCGGACGAACGCCCCAGTAGAGCTGCATTTTTCTTCTTGCCCATTCATATGGGGTAACGCCGTAAATCGGTACGCTCGGACGAAGGTTGGAAATCAGTCTTGCGGTCTGACCGGACATCGTCGGAGTCACAATGCAGGCTGCTTTGATGTGTTCTACCATAGAAACGGCTGCACTTCCGACTGCTGCGGAAACATTCAGCTTTCCTTCCAGCGCTTTTCCATCGCGGTAATCTTCGAATTTCAGATAGCGCTCTGTCTGCTCGGCAATCTCTCCCATCATGGTAACTGCCTCGATCGGATATTTTCCGGCTGCTGTTTCGCCGGAGAGCATGATCGCATCCGTTCCATCATAAATTGCATTCGCAACATCGGCTACCTCTGCACGAGTCGGGCGCGGATTCCGGATCATGGAATCCAGCATCTGGGTTGCTGTGATAACCGGTTTGTATTTATGATTGCATTTTTCAATGATGATTTTCTGTACATGCGGTACCTGGCACGCCGGAATCTCTACACCAAGGTCTCCCCTTGCAACCATCACACCATCTGCCGCATCGATGATGCTGTCGATGTTCTGCACACCCTCCGCATTTTCGATCTTGGCAATGATATCAATACGCTCTCCTCCGTTTGCCACAAGGAACTCACGGATTTCGTTAATTGCCTCTGCATTCCGGATAAAAGAAGCCGCTACAAAATCAATATCCTGTTCAATACCAAAGAGAAGATCTCCTTTGTCTTTCTCCGTGAGGTTCGGAAGATTGATCGAAACGTTCGGTACATTCACACCCTTCTTCTCTCCGAGCTCGCCGCCGTTTACTACGGTACAGACAATTTCCGGTGCATTTACTTTTTCTACGCGCAGGCCGATCAGACCATCATCGATCAGAATTGTGTCTCCCTCTTTGATATCGTCGGTAAGGCCGGTGTAGCTGACCGAACAGTGATTTTCATCTCCGGTCTCCTGAACGGTTGTCAGGGTAAAAGTCTGTCCGGTTACCAGATTTACTTTTTTGCCATCTTTCAAAACGCCGGTACGGATTTCCGGTCCTTTGGTATCCAGAAGGATTGCCACAGGAGTTTTCAGCTCTTTTCGAAGCTCTTTCAGCATATCCATACGCATTTTCTGCTCATCGTGGTCTCCATGAGAAAAATTAAAACGAGCAACATCCATTCCGGTTTCAATCAGTTTTTTCATCAGGTCACGGGAGTTGGTATTTGGTCCCATGGTGCAGACAATTTTCGTTCTTCTCATACTTTCTCTCCTTCTTTATTTTACATGTTCATGCGTAAACAGGTGATCCTGGCAGTATTCATAGTTTCCGTTGCATCGGGAACAGAAACGGAACTCCAGATTCGGATCATCTTTTTCGGTCCGGCCGCAGATCGCACATTTGTGTTTTGTGATCCCGTTCGGATTGCGGTATTCGGCTTCGCCTCTTGAAACGGCCTTTTTGAATTCCTTCCGGCGTCTGTTCTGCTGGAAAGAGCCGCGTTTTCCCTTTCTTGTCATCAGGAAGAACACAAGGACGTTTGCAAGGGAACAAAGAATAACAACACATCCTGCCCAGTTTCCGCTCATGATGCTGGTAATCATGCTGTAGGCGAGAAGCGCTACGTCAAGGTATGCCAGCCATTTGATTTTGATCGGAATAATGAAATACAGCAGTACCTGCATATCCGGGAAGCTGATCGCAAAGCCGAGGAAAATCGAGAGGCTGATGTAGTAAGTGCTGAATGCCGTTCCCATCAGCGACGGATATCCGTTGACTGCATATAAGATTCCATACAGCAGGAAGGAACCGATAATGGTCATCAGAATGCCGGAAAAGATGTAAACATTATACTTGAAATCTCCCCAGGCTCTCTCAAGGCTTGTTCCGATTGAGTAATAGAAAAACAGCATGATGATCGTAAAGATATCAAGGCTGCTCGGCGGAATCAGAATCCAGCTCACCAGACGCCAGATCTGGCCATGCAGAATATAGTATGGTTCCAGTGTCAGATACTGTCTCATAATGGGGGCCGCAAGCTGAATGATATAGCCCGCAATGTACGTTACGATAATGTACATCGTCAGATGGCTTAACGCATATCTCCCATATTTTCGCTCCATTTTGTCTAAAAAATTCATGCACACTCTTCCTTTTTGTTTGTTTTATTTCACCGGCTTTCACTGCCCGAAAATACATTCTCATTATACGTGCTGCCTTTTCGTTTGTCAAACGGTATAACGGTGAATTTCGTCTCTGAAAAAGAGCTTTACGAATGTTTTACTTTCCGGTATAATTTACTGGAAATACTTGTTAATTTTCACTCAGCAGTGAAACATTTACTGTTTCGCTGCGTAAGAAAGTGATTCAGGTGTGAACAGCCCTCCTTTTGCGAAGCAAAACTTTAAATGAGGGCTGCGAATGATACCGTTTACTGGGTACCAGTGAACGGTATCAAATCTTTTCCAGTTATTTTATAAATATACGAAAAAATTCAGGAGGACTTTATATATGGCAGGATCATCATTTGGTACCATCTTCAGACTGACCACCTGGGGAGAGTCTCATGGAAAAGGCGTGGGCGTTGTTGTGGACGGAGTGCCGGCCGGCCTTTCGCTTTCCGAGGAGGATATTCAGGTTTACCTCGACCGCAGGAAGCCGGGACAGAACCGCTTTACCACAAAACGGAAAGAATCCGATACCGTTCAGATTTTATCCGGCACTTTCGAAGGAAAAACGACCGGTACCCCGATTTCCATGGTGGTATGGAATGAGGATCAGCATTCCAAAGATTACAGCGACATTGCTTCCTATTACAGACCGGGCCACGCCGACTATACGTTTGATGCAAAATACGGTTTCCGCGACTACCGCGGCGGCGGACGCTCCTCAGGACGCGAGACGATCGCACGCGTGGCTGCAGGTGCCATTGCCTTAAAAATGCTCTCTGAGCTTGGCATCACCGTTTCCGCCTACACCCGCTCCATCGGTGACGTGGAAATCCAGTCTTTTGATGCCGTTGAAATCGCGAATAACGCTCTGAATATGCCGGATGCAGAGGCTGCCGAAAAGGCTTCCGAGCTTTTAACAAAAGCCATGGCGGAAAAAAATTCCGTCGGCGGTGTGGTCGAATGTGTCGTTCACCATATGCCGGCCGGTGTCGGCGATCCGGTGTTTGAAAAGCTCGATGCCAACCTTGCAAAAGCACTCGTCTCCATCGGCGCCGTAAAAGGCGTGGAAATCGGAGACGGTTTCTCGGTCTGCACAGCTACCGGGCTTACCAATAACGATGCATTCCATGTAAATGCGGACGGCTCCATTGTCAAGCTGACCAACCACGCCGGCGGTATTTTAGGCGGTATCAGCGACGGAAGCGATATCGTTGTCCGGGCTGGTTTCAAACCGACCCCGTCCGTTGCTGCTTCCCAGCAGACCATCAACAAAGATGGTGAAAACATTGCCATCGAAATCAAAGGCCGCCACGACCCGATCGTCGTTGCACGCGCCGTTGTTGTCGTGGAATGCATGACCGCTCTTGTCCTGGCGGACGCACTGCTCGTCGGCATGAGCGCCAAACTGGACAATGTAAAGAAAGTCTGGGCTTTGGACGAGAAATAAAGGCCGGACTGCTTCTTTCTGGCTTCAACACAAAAAATGCCTGCGGGATACAGTTCTTCCTGCAGGCATTTTTGTGTTATTTTTTTAGTGAACGCCTTTTTTCGTAATCAGAATACAGTTCGGCGTCTCCACTTTCATCGGGCGGCCTTTCTGAACCAGCACGTTTTTCTCATAATCAACGGTAAATGTTGTGATCGTGTTGGACTCATGGTTTGCCACTGCGATATGTTTTCCGTCCGGGAACATTGCAATATCCTTTGGATATTCGCCGCTGATCGGAAGTGCAAACTTCTTCTCCAGGCAGCCGGTCTCCGGGTCGATATGGAACATTGCTACGGTATTGTCTCCGGCTGTAGAAGTAAACAGGTAGTGGTGATCCGGGGAAAGGCACATGCCGGATGCAGCGTCGTGCGCCTGGTCCACGTTCGCGGATGTGGTGCTGATCGACTGCAGTTTTTCAAATTCCGGTCCGTTTCCCGTATCACGGTAGCTGAATACATCGACTTTGTTCATCAGCTCGTAAATGACATACGCGTATTTTCCGGATTCACTGAAAACGATCTCTCTCGGACCGGATTCACGCTCACAGCGCAGGATATCCACCAGTTTCAGGCGGTCACGCTGTGTGTTCAGCTTGTACATTTTGATCTGGTCAATGCCGTTGTCGACTGCGCAGACATATTTGTTGTCCGGTGTAGGAACGACACAGCTGACATGCGGGCGGAAGTTACGCTCTGCCACACTGCCAAGGCCCTTGTGGAACACGCCGTCCATCAGACTTCCGAGGCGGCCGTCCTTATGGGTATGTACAACGGTTACTTTTCCGTCATGATAGCCTGCCACGAACAGGTATCTTCCGGTTTTGTCCACCGACAAATAGCAGCCGCGCATGCCGTCGATGTCTACTTTGTTGATCGGGGTCAGGTCTCCGTCATCCTCCACTGCAAACACTGCAACGCCTTCATCTGCAATCGAATACAGGTATTTGCCGTTTAAGGAACGGGCAATGTGGGAAGAGTTGTTGACCGGTATGACTTTTCGCTCTGTCAGAGTGCCTTCTTCTACATTTACATCATATAAATGAATACCAATGCTGCTTCCATGGGTATAAGTGCCTACATAGGCTACGTACTCATCCTTCATGTTGTTTTCATCCTTTCTGCCTTCTCGCACATCGTGTGAATTTTCTAAAAATATTTTAACACAATTTCCGCGCCACGACAACGAGGAAAACGGATTTTTGATATGTAAACGGTAACACTTTATTTTTAGACACAGGATATTCTCCTGCAGAGAATTTTTTAGATATTTCTATTGTTTTTAGATTGTAAGAGTTGAGGTTTCCGCTGCATACCATTTCCATTTTCTACGCTCTCGTCAGACTGATTTCCTGACTCATCATTCCCTGCAGTTTCTTGATTGCGCGGCTGTACTGGCACTGCAGCGCCTGCTCGCTTTTCTTGCAGAATCCGCTGAGCTCTTTGTAGCTGAATCCATATGCTCTCCCCCAGAAAATGCGCTGATCCATCGGATTCAGGTTCTGGATGCAGTTCTGCATCACCATTCGTTCCTCAATCTCGGCTGTCGCGGCCGCCTCCCCTTCATTTCTGTTCTCTTTCTGATACTGTGTATAGGAAACTTCATTCTGATAATAATGTTTTCTGCGCTGATTCTTGATCTTGTTTTTTGCCACACAGAACAGCCATTTCGTCATCTCTTCTCCTTCGAGATCGGCAACGGTTTCAAATTTTACCACCAATACCTCCCATACATCGTTCAGCACATCCTTCGCCGTCTCCCGGTCATTGTTCAACTGACCGCAGATATAACGGAACAGCACATGACTGTTTTCCTCGAATATGATCTGAAAAAATCGTTCCTTCTCTTGTCTCATACACTTCTTTCTCCCTCCTGTTATTTCGCTGTCCTTCTCTTCCGGGCCCGTCATATATGTAATGTGTTGAGACTATCGAAATCTTTCGTTTTTTCAGAATATTTCTACTATTTGACCTTATTACTTTTGTTAATAAAGCAAAATATTGTGTTATAACTGCACCGCGGCGCATAATCAAATTTTTTCTTTCGAAATCAGAAATTACTGTTTCTGACAAAAAATTCCCGCAGAAAGGAGCTTTCTTCCTCTCTGCGGGAATCTTCTATTTTGGTTTTATTTTATTTAAAGTAAGCAACACCGGACTCAAAAATCTTCAGATCCTGCTCTCCGTAGATGTTGACTGCTACGCCGTTGTCGCGGCGCTCTGCGTGTGCCATCTTACCAAAGACACGGCCGTCCGGGCTGGTGATACCCTCGATTCCGCAGTAGGAACCGTTGACATTCCAGTACTCGTCGTTGGTCAGGTTTCCGTTGACATCGCAGTAGCGGGTTGCAATCTGGCCGTTTGCCATCAGCTTGTCGATCCACTCTTTCGATGCTACGAAACGTCCCTCTCCGTGGGATGCCGGGTTGGTGTAAACACCGCCAAGCTCGGCGCCTGCCAGCCATGGGGATTTGTTGGTCACAACCTTCGTGTAAACCATCTTGGAAATATGGCGTCCGATAGTGTTGAAGGTCAGAGTCGGGGAATCCTCCGTCTGTCCGAGAATCTCACCGTACGGAACGAGTCCCAGTTTGATCAGTGCCTGGAATCCGTTGCAGATACCAAGGGCAAGTCCGTCTCTCTCATTCAGCAGTTTGGTAACAGCTTCTTTGATCTTCGCATTCTGGAATGCGGTTGCAAAGAATTTTGCTGATCCATCCGGCTCATCACCTGCGGAGAATCCGCCAGGGAACATGATGATCTGCGCCTGGTTGATGGCTTTTTCAAAGGCATCGACAGAACCGCGGATGTCTTCTGCGGAAAGATTGCTGAATACCTGAGTGATAACTTTTGCACCGGCACGCTCGAAAGCTCTGGTGCTGTCATACTCACAGTTCGTTCCCGGGAAGACCGGAATGAATACGGTCGGCTGTGCCAGCTTGTGGGAGCATACGTGGATGCTCTTTGCCTGATAGCAGCTGTCTGCAACAATTCCGTTTTCGTCTGCTGCTGCCACATTCAGGGCATCTACCTCCGGAAGCTCTGCACCGGATACGGTCTTGAATACTTTTTCCAGCGGTTTGTTCCATGCGGAAACGGCCTCGCGGATGGTGATTTCGGTGTCTTTATAGGAAAGAACCGGTTTGTCTGTCACTTCACCGATGACGGTGTAGGTGCTTGCCAGCTCTCCGACTTTTTCAGCCGGAACTTCGCAGATCAGATCTGCAATATATGGAGTAAAGAGATCTCTCTCGTCTACATTGTGCTCGATGGTTACGCCGAGAGCATTACCGAATGCCATCTTGGATACGGCTGCTGCGATACCCTGACGGTCTACGACATAAGCGGCTTTCACACGGCCGTTCTGCATATCCTCATGCAGTTTTCTGTAGGTTTCCATGACGCCTTCGTACTCTGGAAGCAGATGTGCGTCGACTGGAAGGTGGATCCACACGAGTTTGTCTCCTGTGTTTTTCAGCTCCGGAGATACTACATCTTTTAATTTTGCAACGTCAACCGCGAAGGATACGAGTGTCGGCGGTACATCGATATGGTTGAAGGTACCGGACATACTGTCTTTTCCTCCGATAGACGGCAGGCCGTAGCCCATCTGTGCGTCGTATGCACCAAGAAGTGCTGCGAACGGCTGGCTCCAGCGGTGCGGATCCTCAGTCATTCTGCGGAAATATTCCTGGAAGGTGAAGCGGACTTTGCTGTAATCGCCGCCGACTGCCACGATGCGGGACAGGGACTCGGTTACGGCATAGACTGCTCCGTGATACGGGCTCCAGCTCGATACGTATGGATCAAAGCCGTAGCTCATCATGGTAACGGTGTTGGTTTTTCCATCCGGAACCGGCACTTTTGCAACCATGGCCTGAGTTTCAGTCAGCTGATATTTTCCACCGTACGGCATCAGCACGCTGGCTGCTCCGATGGAGGAGTCAAACATCTCGACAAGACCTTTCTGGGAGCATGCGTTGAGGTCTGACAGGGTGGACAGCCATTTTTCTTTCACGTCGGCAATGTCACCGCTTCTTTTTAACGGGGTGTCCTCTGCTTTTGGAATCTCTACGAAGACATCATTCTCCTGATGTGCTCCGTTGGTATCCAGGAATGCACGGGAAATATTGACGATCTCTTTTCCTCTCCAGGAGAGTACCAGACGCGGGTCCTCGGTTACGACTGCAACTTCGGTTGCCTCCAGGTTCTCTTCTGCGGCATATTTCAGGAACTGCTCACGGTCTTTCGGGTCGATGACAACGGCCATACGCTCCTGGGACTCGGAGATGGCGATCTCGGTTCCGTCGAGGCCGGCATATTTTTTCGGTACTTTGTCCAGATTGATCTTAAGGCCCGGTGCCAGCTCGCCGATGGCAACGGAAACTCCGCCTGCACCGAAGTCGTTGCATTTTTTAATCAGAAGGCTGACTTCCTCGCGGCGGAACAGTCTCTGCAGTTTACGCTCAGTCGGTGCGTTTCCTTTCTGTACCTCTGCACCGCAGGTCTCGATGGATTCTGTCGTATGTACTTTGGAGGAACCGGTTGCACCGCCGCAGCCGTCTCTTCCAGTACGGCCGCCGAGCAGGATGATGATATCGCCCGGATCGGAATTTTCACGGACAACGGCACGGCGCGGTGCTGCTCCAAGGACAGCTCCGATCTCCATACGTTTTGCCACGTAGTCCGGATGGTAAACTTCTTTGACATAGCCGGTTGCAAGACCGATCTGGTTTCCATAGGAGCTGTAGCCATGTGCTGCTTCTCTTACAAGTTTTTTCTGCGGAAGTTTTCCTTCGAGTGTCTCGCTCTGCGGACGGGTCGGATCTGCGGCTCCAGTCACACGCATCGCCTGATATACATAGGTTCTGCCGGAAAGCGGGTCACGGATTGCACCGCCAAGGCAGGTTGCTGCACCACCGAACGGCTCGATCTCGGTCGGGTGGTTGTGGGTCTCGTTTTTGAAGTTGATCAGCCACTCTTCGTCTTTTCCGTCTACATCTACCGGTACGACGATGGAGCATGCGTTGATTTCATCAGACTCTTCCTGATCTGCGAGTTTTCCTTCGGATTTCAGTTTTTTCATTGCCAGAAGGGCAAGGTCCATAAGGCAGATGAATTTGTCGTCACGGCCTTTGTAGAGTACCTCACGGTCGCTTAAGTAGCGGTCGTAGCTTTTTTTCATCGGCTCATAGTAGTCGCCTTCGCCGAAGGTCACGTTGGTAAGCTCGGTGGAGAAGGTGGTATGGCGGCAGTGATCGGACCAGTAGGTATCGAGTACGCGGATCTCGGTCATGGATGGATTGCGTTTTTCTTCGCCGCGGAAGTAGTTCTGGATATGCAGGAAGTCTTTGAAGGTCATGGCAAGGCCGAGGGAATCGTACAGGGCTTTTAATTCTGCCTCCGGCATGTCGATGAATCCGTCGAAGATTTTGACGTCTGCCGGCTCTTCAAATTTTGTCACGAGGGTTTCCGGTTTTTCAAGTCCTGTCTCTCTGGAGTCTACCGGATTGATGCAGTGTGCTTTGACTGCGTCAAACTGCTCATCAGTCATCTCTCCTTCGATAACATACGTAACGGCGGAGCGGATGATCGGCTGCTCGTCTTCTTTTAAGAACTGCACGCACTGTACGGCAGAATCGGCTCTCTGATCAAACTGTCCCGGAAGGAATTCTACGGAAAATACTCTCGCACCTTCTGCACGCGGGAAATCTTCCTGATAGCAGATATCAACCGGCGGCTCTGCAAAGACTACTTTACATGCTTTCTCATATGTCTCATCACTGATATTTTCTACATCGTACCGGATCAGCTCCCGTACGTTGGTTACGGTCTGGATGTTCAGATAGTGCTTGATTTCATGCTTCAGATCTTTCGCCTTAATCGCAAATTCCGGCTTTTTCTCCACATAAACGCGTCTGACTGTACTCATTTTTATCCTCCATTTGTCTGAATCATAGTCCCCCAAAAACGGGACAATCTTTCGTTACTTACAGAATAGCATATTTATCTTTATAAATGAAATTAATATATCTTATATGTTTTATAAGTTTTGTTTCTTAATAGACGGACGCATTCCATTTTTCCTGCACTACCATCCCACTCATCACCCATTCTCTCCCGTCCTAAACCGTCAGGCCCGCGCACCTTCTGGTGCGCGGGCCGTCCGTTTCCGTTTTTACATTCTATATTTCGCTTTTTTCTCCCGTGTCCGCAGTGCATTCCCCGCCTTTGCCGGCCGGTACAGCAGCATACAGGTTCCCGCATTCATAACAAGCGCACAGCACACATCCGATACGGAGTGCTGTTTTAAAAACATGGTCGAAAACACAATCAGCACCGTCAGGCCCAGGCAGACGTTTCGGAATACCGGGCGGTTTTTGAGCTGCTCGCTGTGTTCTACGGCAACAGCTACGGCTACGGAATTATATACGTGAATACTTGGGAATACGTTGGTCGGTGTGTCTGTCAGGTAAAGGCCTCTGACCAGATCCGTGAAAATGTTCTCCCGTGGGAATACCGTCGGGCGCAGGTTCTGGCCGTTCGGGTACAGATAGGAGATCACGAGGAACGCCGTCATTCCGATTCCCAGGTTGATAATCAGCTGATAATATTCTCTGCGGTTCTTGTTGCAGAAGCCGAAATAAAGGACAGACCATGCAATATATCCAAACCACATAAAATAAGGAATCACAAAAAACTCACAGAACGGAATCATATCATCAAACGGAGTATGAATCAGATGATAACCTTTCGTAATGTGCGTTTCCAGATATTGAAAACATTTCAGATAGAAAATACCATAAACCACTACCGGAAGAAAATGCTTATATTTTTTTATTGTCTTCATAGTTTCTCTCCACTTTTCTGACGAGGTTTTTCTCTTCAACCTGCTGAAATTATAGCACACCGAAAACCGAAGTCAATAAGCTTTATTATTTTTTAAGAAACAATTCATCGGTTTCTAACCTGTTCTTTTCTTTTTTTACAATAACCTTCTGCGCCTGCATTTTTCCGCTGCGGTGATGCCGTTTCGGTTTCTGAAAGCCGTCCTTGGGATGGAAATGTTCAAAGATCGCCGCGTCGAATTTTTTCCGTGTCCGGTTATATACATGCTCATCTTTTACCGTCCATGCAAATGCCGGTGTCCGAAACAGCATGCGGTCGATCAGGAAGCCCGGGCAGTCGGCATAGCGGTGGTCGTAGGCGATAAAATCCGGTTTCCCGATAAAATTCAGCATCAGATGACGCGCCATTATCCGCAGGATCAGATGCACCTTATCATCCTTTGAAAAACGGCCGGAAAGCTGGCCGCGCAACGTCTGCGGCATGTGGCGGCGGCACCAGCGGAGGGCCAGGCTGTTGAAGGATTCCATGCAGAACATACCGGTGTACCCCTCCATCTCCTTCTGAAATCCCGCACAGACCGCCGTGGAAAGTCCCGGCATCTTGATTTCGATTAAAAGCGGCACGCGGCCGTCTACCGTCTGCAGTACCTCACGAAGCAGCGGAATCTTTTCCGTGCTGTCGCCCAGATGGAACTGCTGGAGTTCCTCATACGTATAATCGCTGATTTTTCCCTCGTTTCCACACATCCGCTTCATCGTGTCGTCGTGGAACATCACAATCCGGCCATCCTTTGTAATCTGAATATCCAGCTCGATGGCATATCCCTGCTCCGCCGCGCGGGCAAAAGCCGGAAGAGAATTCTCCGGAACTCCCTCCGCCGCGTTCCACAGACCGCGGTGCGCATAATTCCATTCCGCAAATTTCAGACATTCCTGCCGTCTCGATGTAGCCGGCAGAATGGAAAAGAAATAACCTGCTGCCAGGACGGCAAGCACTGCAAAAAATATGATCCAGAACATCATCTTTCCATCCCTTCTTTCACCCAGTCGCCCAAAAGGCGGAGACGCTCCGTTTCCAGTCCGATCCTTTCCTCCGTGCGGTGTCCGCCCGATTCTCCGTCCAGGTGGACCGGTTCCGCGCGGTCTGTCTGAAAGGAAAGGCTGCTGCACCGCTCCATATGTACCTCAGGAAATCCCGTGTGGCGTCCAAACAGCGCCATCGGCAGAAGATAGCTGACTTTCCATTTGGCAAGATTGGAAACCACCATCACGTCGAGCAGATCATCCGTCCCGTCCGCCTCCGGGCAGAAGCAGAAGCCGCCGCCTTCGTACGGAAAATTCATTGCCACTGCAAAAAGAACATTTTCAAACGAACGGTGTTCTCCGTTTTCCAGAGCTGCATCCAGCGTGAACGGTTCGAGATAAAAGAGCTGCCGCAGTGCAATCATCACATACGTAAGTTTTCCCAGATGCAGCCGGTTCAGCGTATTCTTGATTTTTGATGCCAGCGCCTCGTGGCAGATGCCTGCATCAAAACCGATGCCGGTGCTGACGAGAAATCTCCGCTTTTGGCTGCCAAGAAGCGCCGTTCCAATGTTGATCTCCTTTTCCTCCCCTTTCAGCACAGCTTCCAGCGCCTGCAGCGGATCGGAGGGAATTCCGGCACCGCGCGCAAAATCGTTGCCGCTTCCCGTTGGAATATAACCGAATTTTACATCCGACAGGCTGGTGATTCCATCGACCGCCTCATTCGCCGTACCGTCTCCGCCGATCGCCAGAAGGACATCGTCGGGATTCCATACCCCTTTCGCGGTCAGCCGTGCTGCCGTCTCCCGTGCGCTTCCGCGATACTTTGTCGGATATACACGAAATTCCGTCCTGCGCCGCTCAAGCTCGCCCTCAATTACCGGCCACAGCTTCTCGCCGCGCCCCGACTGCGATTTTTTATTTACTATAATATGATACATTAAAGTCATACCTTCTTTTTTCTTCTGTAAAAAACCACTTCAAATCACCTGAATCATGTTCTTACGCAGCGAAACAGCAAGTGTTTCACTGCTGAGTGAACAGTAACCAAATCAGCCATATTGTAGCAGTTTTCCCCGCAAACCACAACTATCTTCACAAAATCTTAACTTGTTGCCGCCGTAAAAATTCCCGCACCCCTGTCTTTTCTTTCTTGACAGACCTTTTTGTTCTGCTAAAATAAAAAGTACCGCGGTTTCGTCCGCAGAACGTCACTCATTTCTGAGGAGGTTTTTATGAATTTTTACGATATGACACGCGCAGGGAGGATGATACGATGAAGCTCTCCCCCGCATTTCTCGCTTATAAACTAAGCAGCGCTTTTTCGGTTCTTGCACCGGAAAACCTGCCGCTTTCCGGCACACTGGAGCTGCCTGTTCTTTATCAGACAGGCTCCGCAGCCACTGCGCACCGGGTCTTTCTCTGCATAGAAGAACAGATCGGCTTTCTTTCCTCCCTCCCGAAAGAAAGCAGCTCCCTTTTTCTTCTCTGTACCGAAGAACTGCCGGAGGAACTTCCGGCTCCGGTTTCGATCGCCGTTAAGAGCAGCGTATCCGCTGTTTTTTCGTTCCTGCAGGAGCTTTTCTGGACGTACGATTGCTGGCAGAAGGAGCTGATGCAGGCACGGCTCGACGGAAAATCGATCCAGCATCTTTTAAATCTCTCCCTGCCTGTTTTTGCCCACCCGCTGATGGTGGTCGGCATGGATTTTTCCATCATCGCCGCAGCGTCCGAAGAACCTTCCTTTTTTCCCGAGAAGGTGTTTGGCTCCCTCGATGCAACGCGCCCGTTTCTGCTCTCCTTGACAGAAAGCAGCGAATACGCGTCCGTCCGCGATCTCGATGGATGGTTCCGCTTTCCGGATCACGTAACGGGACTTGGTTCCCTCTGCGTCAACATCACGCAGCATGGTCAGAGCGCCTACCGCCTGCTGCTCCTCGACACAAAAAAGGATCTTTCTGATTCCGAAGGCTTTCTTCTTGAATTTCTTGCAGAAATGATCCATCACGCCTTCCTGCACAATGTGATGCAGAAAACCTCGCCGGCGCAGTCGCTTCACACCGTGCTACTCCGTGCCCTCGACGACCGGATGGCCGACTATATTGCGGTCAGCCAGGCTCTCGATGCGCTCGGCTGGCATTCCCGCCACACCTACTGCTGCCTCTATCTGCAGCTCTCCGATATGGATCAGAAAAACCTGACGGCAAACTCGGTCTGCGCCTATCTGGAAAATATTCTGACCGGCTGCTCCGCGTTTCCGCACGGCGGCGGTATCGTTGCGTTCTTTAACCTCACGCTGTCCGATTTTTCCATGACCGATCTGATGGAACGCATGGTGCACTTTGTGGAGGACAGTTCCTTAAATGCCAGCTTTTCGCGCTGCATGAACGGCCACATGAATCTACGCCGCCAGTATATCCAGGCAAAAATCGCCCTGCAGTTCGGCACGCGAAAATACCCGGACAAGCGGATGCATCCGTTCAACGATATCTCGTTTGACTACATCCTCGATCAGGCAACAAAAAAGCTCCCAGGCTACATGCTGTGCCATGAGAGACTTCTCTTTCTGCAGGAGCACGACGACAGCTCCGGCAGCGACTATATGCGGACGCTCCGCTGCTATCTGGACAACCACTGCAATGTCGTCCAGACGGCTCGTGAGCTTTTTATCCACCGCAGTACCCTGCTCTACCGCCTGGAAAAGATCAAGGAAATTTTAGAATCTGATCTTTCCAGCCCGGATGAAATTCTGTATCTGATGCTTTCGTTCCGTTTTATCGACCTCGAGAATGAAGAAGAAAACCGTTCTGGATCTTCGCAGCCAGAAAAGCACAGATAAAACCAACCGCAATTCCCGCTAGGACATCGGTCGGGAAATGCACAAACAGATACAGTCTGGAAAATGCAATCAGGCAGGCCAGAATCAGTGCGGCAGCTCCTTCTTTTTTGTGCATCACAAAAATAGAGACTGCCGCCGCAAACGAAGCTGCCGAATGGCCCGATGGGAAGGAATAGTCCTTCGGAGCGGCAACCAGCAGCTTTACCTGCTCGTCAATCCAGCACGGACGCGGGCGCGCTGCCAGCGGCTTTAACACCAGATTACATAAAATCAAATCTAAAATCAGCGCGATCGCCATTCTTACACCGCATTTCCGGTATTTCGGAAGGATTAAGAAAACGGCGGTCAGCGCAATCCAGATCCATCCCGCATTTCCAAGTGAAGTGATTCCCACCATCACCCGATCGAGCACTGCATTGTGAAGATGCTGCAGTGCATATAAAATTGAAAAATCCATTCTTACCCCTCTCTGTAAAAAATGGGCATTTTTCTGCTGTACATCTGCTGATCGGCGGCCGCCTCGTACAGAAATTCCGCCAGGGCCTCTCTCGAGTATCCAGGCCGGAACTGGCTGCCGTCCAACGAAATACTGCAGTTCTGCCCTACCTTTTTCACTTTCCCGTCTCTTCCCGGACACGTCCGCACCAGTGTCCAGTTCAGATCGCTCCGTGCCAGAACCTGTCCCATCTTCTGCATATCTTTATAGACACCTGGCCAGAAAATCTGCATGAATTTCGTACTCATTCTCTGGTATTTGTCCTCGCAGTCTCCAAACGCATGAATGCAGACATGGCCTACCGTCACAAACCGCGTTTTTCCAAGCTGCTTCATGGCCGAGAGAATCATTGCGTTTCCGTCAGCCAGCGGTGTCTCCTCTTCTTTTACATGTTTCACACGCATCGGAGTCAGCACGCTGATGACTGCATCCGCTTCCAGCAGTGCCTCCAGCACGCGTTCCCGGTTCTGAAGGCTTCCCTCAATCACGGTCAGATTTTTTCTCGGCCAGATCACTTTTGCATCCGGCACGTAGGCGGTCACCTGTGCGCCGTGAAGAAGCGCCGTGTTGGTCACATACTGCCCTAGCAGTCCCCCCAGACTGAATATTGTAATTCTCATGAAATCCTCACTCTCATCTGTGTGTCTTTTGTATCCTCCGCAGATTTTTTGACACACTTTCCTAATGTTATCTCCTATTCTAACACACCGCCCGTATACGATACAATGAAATAAAACTAAAAAAAGTATAACCTTTTTCGTCCTTTCTTCATATCGTAAGTAGAACCGTATTTTCAGGAGCTTTGATCTTATGCCCTATACTATCGTAATTGATGCCGGACACGGGGGAAGTGATCCGGGCGCTGTCTATGAGGGACGCAGGGAAAAGGATGACAATCTTTCCCTCGCCATCGCGGTCGGCGAGCTTCTTTCCCGGCAGGGTGTCTCTGTCATTTATACCCGCACAACCGATGTTTATCAGACGCCGTTTGAAAAGGCGCAGATGGCCAATCAGGCGGATGCCGACTTTTTTATTTCTTTTCACCGGAATTCTTCGGATGAACCGAACCAGTATACCGGCGTGGAAACGCTTGTCTATGACAACTCCGGCATCAAACAGACAATGGCAGAAAACATTAACGGCGCGCTCTCGGAGCTGGGATTCCGGAATCTCGGTGTCAAGGCACGGCCAGGGCTTGTTGTTCTGCGGCGGACGAAAATGCCGGCTCTTCTGATTGAAACCGGCTTTCTGAACAATGAGCAGGACAATACGCTCTACGATGAAAAGCAGGAAGAAATCGCCCGCGCCATCGCGGATGCAGTGCTTGGAACGCTGGATCTTGAGACGGTCACGGAGGCTGACCGGCGCGCTGCGGAAACGGAAGCCGCCCGTCCGTCCGTTTCAACAGCGGATACCGTCACTGCTTCCGCTTCGCCCCGTCCCACGCCGCCGGAACAGGAAAATCCTTCCGACACACCGGAAATCTTCTACCGTGTCCAGACCGGCCTTTTCCGCATCCGCCAGAATGCCGACCGTATGCTTTACGACCTTCTCGACCAGGGCTATCCCGCTTTTCTTCTCGCCGAGGACGGCTTTTTCAAGGTCCAGGTCGGCGCTTACCGCCAGCTCGGAAATGCCATTCTGATGGAACGCCGCCTGCGCCGCGACGGCTATTCCACCCTGATTACCACCTGAGCGTCTGACGCACCAGTCGAAAAAAGAGCGTGCCGGAATTTTGTTTTCCGACACGCTCTCGTTCTCCTTATAACTTTTTCAGTTTTGCAAACGAAGCAAACATTTTCTTCGTACCAGCCTGGTCGAAGTTGACGGTAACTTCATAATCTCTTCCGCCGTCCACGATATCCGTGACAATGCCGACACCGAACTTGATATGGCGCACCGTATCCCCGATTTCGTAATCGAGTTTCGTCGCCTTCTGCGCGCTGAAGGTTTTCGCCTGCTGCGGCTTCTCGCGGAATGCCTGCTTCATCGCCGCATAGACGCTGCCTCTCGTCGGAATGTCCATCTTCGGCTTCCGGTCTTCGATCTCCCCGCGCTCCCGCTCCAGGGAAATCAGCTCCCGCGGAATCTCTTTGACAAAACGGGACATCTTGTTGTACTGCACTTCGCCGCGGATCATTCTCTGGCGCGCACACGTCAATGTCAGATGCTGCATCGCACGCGTGATGCCCACGTAGCAGAGACGGCGCTCCTCCTCCAGCTCCGACGGATCATCCCCGGTGATCGTCATGTAGCTTGGGAAAATGCCATCCTCCATGCCGGCAAGGAATACGTTCGGGAACTCCAGTCCTTTTGCGGAATGCAGTGTCATCAACAGCACGTAATCGCTCTCCTCATCCACCGAGTCGATATCAGACACCAGCGCAACCTCCTGCAGAAAACCACCGAGAGATGGCTGTTCGGCGCTCTCCTCATAATCCGCAATCTTTGAAATCAGCTCGTCGATATTCTCGATGCGGGCTGCCGCTTCTTCGGTTCCCTCCGCCTGCAAATCTGCTACATAGCCGGTCTCCTCGATGATTTCATTCAGCAGCTCTTTGACCGACAGATAATCTGCTTTCGCGCGGAGTACCTGTAAAAAGGACGTGAAGGATTTAATCTTATTTAAAGACCGCATCAGCCCCGGCACATACTCGGCCTCGAGAAGCGCATCGTAGAAACGGATGCCCTGCTCTGCCTCCCAGTCCTGCACTTTGTTGATCGTCGCCGCTCCGATACCGCGCCGCGGAACGTTGATGATACGCAGTACCGCAAGGTCATCCTCCGGGTTCTCGATCACACGCAGATACGCCAGCAGATCCTTGATCTCGCGTCTCGCATAGAAGTTGACACCGCCCACGATTTTATATGGAACATTTGCAAGCAGCAGTTTCTCCTCAAAAAGACGGGACTGTGCGTTGGTACGGTAGAGAATTGCATAATCACGGTACTTCTTTCCCTCCGTGCGGACGCCGCGCGTGATTTCTCCTGCCACGTACTCCGCCTCCTCAAAACCGCTCTGGAACTGCCGCAGATCGATCAGGTCACCCTCCGGGTTCTCTGTCCACAGGCGTTTTGCTTTTCGTCCCTGGTTATTCGCAATCACTTCATTTGCCGCATTCAGAATATTCTGCGTGGAACGGTAATTCTGCTCCAGTTTAATGACCTTCGCATCCGGGAATACATGCTCAAAACTCAGAATATTTTCAATATTCGCCCCGCGGAATTTGTAGATCGACTGGTCATCATCGCCGACAACGCAGAGATTGCGGTATTTTGCCGCCAGAAGGCTCACAAAGCGGAACTGAACCGTGTTGGTATCCTGATACTCATCGACCATGATATAGCGGAACTGCTCCTGATAATAGTCGAGCACTTCCGGGAACTGCTGGAATAATTTTACGGTTTGTACCAGCAGATCATCGAAGTCCATCGCATTGTTTTTCTTTAACTCTGCCTGATACTCCGCATAAACTGCCGCATACTTCTGCAGCTTCCAGTCGATTCCCGCGTCAATCCGGTACTGGTCCGGCTCGATCATCTCATCCTTTGCGGACGAAATTGCCGCCATGATCGCACGGTCGCGGTACAGTTTCGGATCCATCTGGAGCCGTTTCATGATGTCCTTGATCAGCGATTTCTGGTCATCGGTATCGTAAATTGCAAAATTGTTGGCGTATCCCAGACGTTCAGCATGGCGGCGCAGAATCCGCACGCAGCTGGAATGGAAGGTGCTGACCCAGATCCGCTCCGATCCGTATCCCACGATTTTATCGACACGCTCACGCATTTCTCCGGCGGCCTTGTTCGTAAAGGTGATCGCCATAATATTCCACGGATTGACGCCTTTGTCCCGGATCAGGGAGGCGATGCGGTGCGTCAGTACCCTCGTCTTTCCCGAACCGGCACCTGCAAGGATCAGAAGCGGCCCTTCGGTGTACTCCACAGCTTCCATCTGCATCGGGTTTAATCCTGTTTCTGTCTGATTCATGTTCTTTCTCCTTCATCTGCTTCGAATCTTTTCACATGCATCTCAGTATATAACAAATCCGCCCCGGTTACAAGTAAGAACGAACATACGTTGCATTTTTATCATGGGAACTTTTTTTCGCAAAGTCCTTGCTATCTGGTATTAAAAACTATATAATGGGAACAGTGAGGTGATAACAAATGACGATAGACTCAGATAAAATTCTTCATGATTTACTGAATTCACTGGATTCTCTCGAAGGCATCCGCCCGGGGGAAATCCCGAACATTGCTTTATATATGGACCAGGTCACGACCTTTATGGACGCACAGCTCGCTTCTTCGCGCCGCTTCGAGTCCGATAAGGTTCTGACAAAAACAATGATCAACAACTATGCAAAAAACAAGCTGCTCCCGCCGCCGGTCAAAAAGAAATATTCGCCGGAGCACATGATGCTTCTGGTTTTTATTTACTACTTTAAAAACATCCTCTCGATCACGGATATCCAGACACTGCTCGCCCCGATCACCGATCGGTATTTCGGCACGGAGAGCGGCTTTTCCATCAAAGATATCTACGACGAAATTTTCCAGATGGAAAAAGAAGAAATTGCATCCGTAAAAGAAGATCTTCTAAAAAAAGCGGATGTATCCAAGTCCATGTTCGGCAGCTCACCGGAGGAGGACCGGGAATTTCTCCAGCTCTTTTCGTTTATCTGTCTGCTGAGTTTCGATGTCTATCTGAAAAAACAGATGATCGAGCACATGGTGGATGAACTGGCATCCCTCGCGGCGCCTTCTGATCCGAAAAAGAAAAATTAAGAACAAACGTGTAATTAAAAAAAGACGGCTGCGTTGGAATCGCACCGTCTTTTTTGATTTTACACATTTTCTTTCTTTTCCATCCGTTCAAACACCATCTCATATCCGTCGTTTCCATAGCTTAAGGAACGGTTCACGCGGCTGATCGTCGCCGTGGATGCTCCCGTCTTTTCGGAGATTTCCAGATACGTTCTCTTCTCCCGCAGCATTTTCGCCACTTCAAACCGCTGCGACAGCGAAAGCAGTTCATTGATGGTGCATACATCCTCAAAAAAAGTATAGCATTCTTCCTTATTCTTCAGACACAAAATTGCCTCAAAAAGCTGGTCTACTGCTTCTGAATGAAGTTTCTTGTTCATTTCAAGCCCTCCTGTACGAAAATTAAGTCCCCATCTCATTCTTATAACTCGGAATACTACCATTTTAGCACAGTAAAGTGTGAAATACAAGTCTTTTTATCCCTGCATCAGCAAAGCCTGTACCATCGACTCCCGCTGTCTGCGGTAATCGCTCGGCGAACAGGCCTTTACCGTCTTGAAGGTACGGTTGAAGGCACTTAAAGAAGAGAATCCGGAATTCATCGCCACATCCGTGATACTCATCTTTTTGTCGTACAGAAGCTCCTCTGCGCGTTTGACGCGTTTAGAATTGAGGTACTCATAGAATGTCATGTTCATGTACTGCTTGAAAATTCTGGTAAAGTGGAACTTGGAAAATCCGCTGACCGCAGCTACTTCCTCGAGAGAAAGATTCTCCATGTAATGGACATTGATATAACGGCAGGCGCTTAAAACAGCCTCTATATATTCCTGCTGCTTCATTGCCCCGAACGTATTCTGCGCGTTGGCATCCGAAAAGCCCTTGCGGCCAAACTCTGAAAAAAGCTCTTTGAGGCCGGTGCAGATTCTGTGCGTCATCACTGCGCCCTCATTATCGTATTCCCGCACCAGTTCCAGAATCTGGCTGCGTAGAAACAGATAGAAGGGATCTTCCTCATCCTCTTTTTTGAAGTAGATGGCCGGAAGCCGCAGGAAAATCGTTTCCATTTCTTCCTGATTCTCCACACAGCCCGGTTCCACCAGCATGACAATCCGTTCTCCCTGGGATACGAATCTCATTCCGTGTACAACGCCGGAATTGATCATAATGATGTCGCCCTCTTTGAGATTATAGCTGTCTTTTCCGACAACAACCTCATATTCGCCTCTGGTCGGCATGATAATTTCAATTGCGGTATGCCAGTGCTCCGGATAGCCTTCTGTCACGGTGTTGTGAAAGATTTCAAACGCCGGCGGGTTTGCTGCATTCCGGTCAAATGTTTTCCCATGTTCCACTTTCTTCATCTTATTTCTTACCTCTTTTTATTACAGCAGCTCTGTAAACAGATCTTTTACGGTCGGATAAATCTTTGCAAATTTCTGATACTGGCGCTCATATTTCTCAACCAGTTCCGGTTCCGGCTCGATGGTCTCTGTCACACGAACAATTTTTTCTGCCGCCTCTTCTACGGATGAAAAGACACCGCAGGCAACGGCTGCCAGCATGGCTCCGCCAAGTGCCGGGCCTTCCTCGGACTCAATACGGTCCACTTTGATGTTCAGCACGTTTGCGATCATGCGTCTCCACAGCGGGCTCTTTGCACCGCCTCCGCAGATTTTCGTTCTCTCGATCTGGATGCCGAGGGATTTTGCTACCTCAAAGGAATCGCGGATCGCAAAGGCAACGCCCTCGAGAACAGCCTGGGTCATATCCTCTCTTGTGGTGTCCATGGTCAGGCCGATGAAGGTTCCTCTTGCATCCGGGTTGTTGTGCGGGGAACGCTCGCCCATCAGATACGGCAGGAAGAAGACATTATTCTCGCCAAGTTTTGTGATGTTCTCCTGCTCTTTTGTATATTCTTTTGTGCGGATGATTTCATCCATCCACCATTTGTTGCAGGAAGCTGCACTCAGCATGCATCCCATCAGGTGATAGTGGCCGTCTGCATGTGCGAATGCGTGCAGGGCATTGTGGCTGTCTACGCCGAATTTGTTGCTGGAAATGAATACGGTTCCGCTTGTACCAAGGGAAACGTTGCACATGCCGTCACCTACGGTTCCGGTTCCGACTGCGGCTGCTGCGTTGTCTCCGGCTCCTGCTACAACTTTACAGGTCTCCGGCAGTCCAAGTTCTGCTGCTGCTTCCGGTTTTAAGGTTCCGACAGCGTCAAAGCTCTCATGGAGCTCCGGCAGCATCTCCAGGGAAATACCGCAGATTTCTGCCATCTCTTTGGACCAGCATTTGTTCTTGACATCCATCAGAAGCATGCCCGATGCATCGGAGTAGTCGCTTACGAATGCGCCGGAGAGACGGTATGCCAGGTAATCTTTTGGAAGCATGATTTTGCAGATTTTTGCGAAGTTATCCGGCTCATTTTCTTTCACCCAGAGAATCTTCGGTGCGGTAAAGCCTGCAAATGCAATGTTTGCGGTGTACTCGGAGAGTTTTTCTTTTCCGATTACGGTGTTCAGATAATCGGTCTGTTTTGCGGTACGGCCGTCGTTCCAGAGGATCGCCGGGCGGATGACGTTATCGTTCTCATCCAGGATGACAAGGCCATGCATCTGGCCGCCGAAGCTGATGCCGGCTACCTGGGATTTGTCTACGTCTTTTACCAGCTCGCGGATTCCCTCTTTGCTCTGCTCCCACCAGTCTTCCGGTTTCTGCTCAGACCAGCCTGGATGCGGGAAATACAGCGGATACTCTCTCGATACAATATTTACAATTTTGCCTTCCTCGTCCATCAGAAGCAGTTTGACAGCGGAAGTACCAAGGTCAACACCAATAAAATACATGTCGAATCTCCTTTTTCTACTCTTTTTCAAAAAGGGCGGCAGCAGACCTAGATCTCTGCTCCGCCCTTTTGCTTATGCGTTACTGCATATCTTTCTTATTTTTCAGTGAATCTTCCGGAACGGATTAGCCCCACGGATTCTCTGTCGGGTAACGAACACCCTTCGGCTGGTTGTAGCCGATCTCATCTACTTCAACACCGAGCATTTTGAATACTTCGAATAACGGTTTTCCGAAGTGTCCGAATGCTACTGCGCCGTGATGTGGATAGTTTTTCTCTACCAGTACGTGACGGTAGAATCTGCCCATCTCCGGAATAGCGAAGATACCGATGCTTCCGAAGGAACGTGTTGCTACAGGAAGAACCTCGCCCTCTGCGATGTATCCGCGCAGTTTTGCGTCAGATGTGCTCTGCAGACGATAGAAGGTGATGTCTCCAGGAACGATATCTCCCTCGAGGGTACCCTGTGTTACTTCTTCCGGAAGGGTTCTTGCCATGATCATCTGATATTTCATAGAGCAGAATGCCAGTTTGGTGGAAGCGGTATTTCCGCAGTGGAATCCCATGAAGGTATCTTTTAAGGTGTAATCAAATTTGCCTTTGATTTCGCTTTCATACATATCCTTCGGAACGGTGTTGTTGATGTCGAGGAGTGTTACGGTGTCTTTGGATACAACGGTTCCGATGAACTCGGACAGTGTTCCGTAGATATCTACCTCACAGGATACCGGGATGCCCATCTTGGTCAGACGGCTGTTGACATAGCAAGGAACGAATCCGAACTGTGTCTGGAATGCCGGCCAGCATTTTCCGGTCAGGGTTACGTATTTTCTGGATCCTTTGTGTGCTTCGATCCAGTCTAACAGGGTGATCTCGTACTGAGCCAGTTTCGGCAGGATTTCCGGTTTCAGGTTTCCTTCGCCGAGCTCTTTTGCCATATCTTCTACGACTGCCGGGATTCTCTCGTCGCCTGCGTGTTTGTTGAATGCTTCAAACAGGTCAAGCTCGGAGTTCTCTTCAATTTCTACGCCGAGGTTGTACAGCTGTTTGATCGGTGCGTTACATGCCAGGAAGTTGGTCGGACGCGGTCCGAAGCTGATGATTTTCAGGTTCTTAACAGCTACAACTGCAGTTGCAACCGGTACGAAATCTTTGATCATGGCTGCTACGTCTTCTGCATCGCCAACCGGGTACTCCGGAATGTATGCGTGCAGGTTGCGCAGTTTCAGGTTGTAGCTTGCGTTCAGAACGCCGCAGTATGCATCGCCGCGTCCGCCTACAAGGTCGTCGCCGGTCTCTTCTGCTGCTGCTACTACCATGCAAGGTCCGTCGAAGTATTTTACAAGCAGGGTTTCCTCGGTCTCCGGTCCGAAGTTTCCAAGGTATACAACAAGTGCATCACACTCTGCTTTTTTCAGGTCTTCGAGTGCGTTCATCATGTCGATTTCATTCTCGACGATGATTGGACATTCGTAGATTTCTCCGTCGTATGCTTTTACGACTGCTTTTCTTCTGTTCTCGGAAAGGCTGTTCGGGAAGCAGTCACGGCTTACTGCAACGATACCTAATTTGATTTCCGGTGTATTGTTGATCATTTTTGAAGATCCTCCTTTTTGGGTTTTCTTGGTTTTTGGTTTCTTTTTATGTTCAGAACTGCTCTTTTGGGGCAGTGTTTCTGATTTCTGGTTTTGTCTCTGGTTTTATTTTACCGAGAGGTTTTCTCCTTTGATGCCTGCTACGCTTCCAGCGATGTTTGCATCCGGGTGGCTTAAGAGCCATTTGTTTCTGGCGAAGAGCAGGTCGTCTTCCGGGGTGTGTTTTTCTTCCAGGGTGATGTCGGTATTGGTTCCTTTTGGAAGGACTACGACGCATTTGAAGCCGCTGGCTGCCACGTTGCATGGTGCGTAGTGGAGGGTGGTTGCGTAGACTTCAATGGTGGTTCCGGCCGGGATTAAGAAGGCCTCCATTTTGGATGAGTCGTAGGTGTGGTCTTCGGTGATGTCCTGTTCTTTTCCGAGGATCAGGATCAGGTCGGTTACGGCGATGTTGATTTCGCTGTCGCGGTGGTATTCTACGGCGTTCAGTAAATGGTTGTGGCCGTTGCAGTAGCCGATCTGGATCGGCATGCCGCCGTAGAGGCTGTCGGATACGGACTGGGCGCTTTTGCAGGCTTCGAGGCTTTCAATGGAAGGCTCGTAGACTACGTCATCGGGACATGGGGTCTCGGACATGGCGGTGATGATGTCGCTGACGTCGATGTCTTTGATGACTTTGCCGTACTGGCGGAATGCTTCGTCTGTTACTTTCAGAATCTGCATTGTTTTGGTGCTCCTTTCGTACAATTAGTTTAATGATTGAACTAATTGTAATATAGCACTTGTATGTACTTCTTGTCAACATGTATTTGGATGAAAAAACGGACGGGTTGACAAATAAGGGGGAGGTTGGTATACTTTAATACGTTAAAATAATAAGACGCTAGGGGAGCCTTTGGCTGAGAACGTGGGACAGGGATAAGCTCACGGACCCTCACTACCTGAACGGGATAATTCCTGCGTAGGGAAGCTGGAACGTGGTTTCGGATGTGATTCGGGACTGTGTTTTTATGTGAGCCCCTCCAAGCGGAATGCGAAGGAGGTTTTTTTATGAGTTTTTTTGTTACTGCTGACGGCGGACTGACGACGGCCGGTTATGTTGGATGCGTGGTGCTGATGGTGGCGCTGGTGGTGATTGCTTCGGTTCTTTCTGCTCAGAAGAGTAAGGGGACGGGAATGGATGCAAGGAAGCTGGCGTTTTGTGCGATGGGGATGGCGCTGGCGTTTGTGACTTCGTATGTGAAGGTGTTTGAGCTGCCGTACGGGGGATCGGTTACGTTGTTTTCGATGCTGTTTATTGTGCTGATTGCGAACTGGTATGGGGCGAAGACGGGTATTCTCGTTGGTTTTGCTTATGGACTGCTGCAGTTTATCCAGGGGCCGTATGTGCTGTCGCTGTTCCAGGTGTGCTGTGATTATGTGTTTGCGTTTGCGGCGCTGGGTGTGGCCGGATTCTTTGGAAAGAAGAAAAACGGGCTGCTGATCGGGTATATTGTGGCTGTGCTGGCGAGGGGATTTTTCCATACGTTAGGCGGATATCTGTACTGGATGGATTATATGCCGGAGAATTTCCCGCAGTCTTTGAAGGCGCTGTATCCGATTATTTACAACTACAGCTATCTGCTGGCTGAAGGTGTGCTGACGGTGATTCTGATCTCGCTGCCGCCGGTGAAGAAAGCACTGCAGACGGTTGCAAGAACGGCACATGGTGCAAATTAAATAGAATTACGTGAAAAAATCCGGGAACGCATGATTTTGCGTTTCCGGATTTTTTACGTGGATATCAAAATTTACTGAGCACTCTCCTCTGCGGCTGTGTCGGCGGCGGAGCTCATGGGGGTGATGACGATGTTTTCTACGCCGATTCCGGTTTTGCGGGTTACGATGTCTTCGATCTGGGCACGCTGTTCCTCGGTTACTTCTTTCATCGGAACGACGATGTCGGCGGTTTCGCCGGTCAGGTTTACGACGACGTCGGTGAAGCCTTTGGCTTCGAGGAGGAGTTCGGTTGCCGACTCTTTTTCTACGAGTTCCGTCATTTCCACCATGCTCTGGACGGCGCTCTGGCGCTCGGTTTCGGAGAGGTTGGTGTTGTTGATGATTTCGTTTAAGGTGTCTTTATTCTGGGAACGAATCTGTTCCCGGTCGATTCTGGCCTGGGCCATGTATGTAGATGCCCCGGCAAGGACAGCCTCTCCCGGTGTTTCTGTGATGGTCCGCGAGGAATCGCCAGCGGCTCCGGCGTCCACCTCATCGGTGATGTCGGTGTCAAGGCTGGAGATGTCTTTTAATACAGTGCTTGTGTCTGCGGTGGTCCCGTCTGCCGTTCCTTTGGTGGACAGGGTGCTGTCCGCATAGTTGATGTATCCGGCGACGGCAATCATGATCGCAAGGGCGGTGATGATGACCTGGTTTTTCCGGAATTTTTTCTTTTTCCCGGCCGTCTTTTTCGGCGATGGTGTCTCTGCCATTTTCTCAGGTGCATTCATTTCCTGTTCTAATTTTTCCACGCATTTGACTCCTTTACTTCATTTTGACTACTTTAATCTTATTTGCGCCCACCTGAAATAATGCCATCACGGCCTCCTGAATCTCCTGTATCGTCACCGGGTTTCCCCCGCCTTCTGCGATAACGAGCACGCCGCGCACCGCCGGGTACTCCTCGGAAACCACATACGGTGTCTCGGCTCCGTTCTGTGTCTTTTCATAGACAGTTGCCTCATCCTGCGACGAGGATGTAACGCTTCCGGTCTCCTCTCCCTTCTTGTTTTCCTCCGTTGTGCTCCGCGTTGGGACATCTTTTTCCACAATCTTTTTTCCTGTGGATTCCAGCGTCACCACGACGTGCACTGCGCCCACACCGTCCATCTGGGAAAGTGCGTCACAAAGACGCTGTTCCATCTCCTCCTGCACCGATGCTCCCGCATCCCCCGCCGGACGCGCAGCCGTCTCCTGCGGCTGTTCTGTCTCCTCACCGGTCTTTTTTGTTCCCGTCGGCAGCAGCAGGACAACGCCGATTGCCGCCAGCAGGAAGTACAGCATCCACTGCTCCTTTTTCTGTTTCCGGAAAAACGCCGCTGCCTTTTCCCTCATAGGCCTATTCCGAAATCTCTATCATAATATGCGCCGGATCGGTTCCGTAGACCTCACTTAAAACACTTTTGATCTCTGTCAGCTTTTCATCGAGCATTTCCCGCTGTTTTTTCTGTTCTTCGCGGTAAATGCTCGTCTGCCGCATCGGCGCTTCAATGCGGATCTCTTTTGCCTCACCGGTGTTTCCCGGCTCCAGCGTTACCGAAACGGCTGCCCCCGGAATGCCGCTCTCTGACAGATACATCCGGATCTGGCGCTCCGTCTCTTTTTCCCAGGCGCCCACGTAATACTGTTTTTCAAAGCTTTCTGCACGAATCTGTACATTTTCCATTGCTGCTGCCTCCTCTTCCAGCGTCAGACGGTCGAGCGTCTGCGCCATTTTCTGCTCCAAACCTCCCGCTTTTAGCACGGGCTGGAAAAAAATCAGTACCATCACAATTCCAAGAAAAAACTGAACCGGCTTCTTGTCCTCCTTCTCCGGGATCAGGTTCAGCACAGTTGTCATAAAAATTAGAAAAATTGAAATATTCTTAAGCCACTGCAGAATCTCTTCTACCATGCCGCCTCCCGCCGCTGCCTGCCCAACTACACGCTAGAGCGTGTCTGAAAAACCATTTCCGCAAGCTGCAAGCCCCACTTTGCGGTATATTTTACCCTCATTCGGTTGCCGTAGCCCGCTACGCCGCCCTCATTCGGATAAAGTCTCCCACAAACTGGGACTCGCAGCTCACGAAAAGCCTTTTTCAGACAAGCTCTAGGAAAAAGTTCCCGCCAGGATTGCAATCGTCAGCAGAAACAGGACTTCTACGGTCAGAAGGAGACGCAGAAGCATCGCATATCCTTTTCCTGCCGCCGCAAGACATCCCGCGATCCGCTTGTCCGAGACGGGCTGCGCCGCCGCGGCGAGAAGGCGGAAGGAAAGACCCGAAACGAGAAGCTGAACGGCGGGGACCATGCCTGCTGCGAGCAGTACCAGCATTGCCGTCACGCCAAAGCAGTTGCGGATCAGCACCGCGGAGCCTGCCACCAACTCGGTTACAGCATTCACCGCATTTCCGATGCCGGGAATCATTCCGGCAGTCCGCCAGAGTGCCATCTGCCGCAGGGAATCGAGCGCCGGTGCGATCAGATTCCGGATCATCTGCATTCCCACAAGTACGCCGAGCGACGATTTTAAAAGGCCGTTCACGCAGGTTTCCAGCAGCTCTGTCATATGGGACAAAATCTCCTCGCCGGAAAGATCGTTTACAAGGGCGATGAGCAGATAGATATGGATCATCGGGAGAACGAGGGCGAGCAGAAGCTTTTCGACAGCCAGAATCACCAGAAGGAGCATCTGATAAAACATCACGGCTGATGATGCGCCACCGGCGGCCGCGGCCGCCAGATAGTAGGATGGCGTCAGGATCCGCATAAAAGCGACCAGCGATGTGATGACAGCTTTCAGGTTTTCCCCGCTCGACTGGAAATTTTTCAGAATCAGTGCAAGCGCAAGCAGATAGACCATATAAAAACTGGCGTCCCTGACCTGTTTTCCTTCAAAGAGAGAGGAAAAACTGCCGAGCACCGCGCCTGCCAGAACGAGGAGAAACAGCTCCTTCATCAGCCCCTTCTGCGCAAGGAATGCTGTTTTGGCACAGGAGAGAACGGCATTTCCGGCACGGAAGGTGCGGAAGGGATCGCCATCCTGCAAAAGAGAACGCACCGTACCGGCAAAAGAAAACTGCTGGCTGGACAGCAGGCTGTCCACTTCCTGCTGGATTGCATCGAAGTCGAGTTCTGCAAGAAGTTCGTCCTGCGCTGCTGCTGCCTGATCCGTTTCGGTATCCGCTGCTTCGATTTTCTGCGTTCTTCCCGTTCCGAAAATGAGACACAGAAAAAGCAGCGCCATGCCCCATCCGGCTTTTTTACAGAAAATCATGAACCGTTTCCAGCAGAGCGAGCAGCACCGGCATACTGACGGCAAGGACCGCCAGGCGGGCGAACAGTTCAATCTGCCCTGCAATGGACGAATAGCCCGCATCCTTACAGATCCCGGCGGAAAACTGCCCCACATACGTGATCCCAAGCATTTTCAGCAGCGTATTCAGATACGATGAGTCCACCGGGAGATACGATTTCATTTGTGCGAGCATGCCGAGCAGATACTGCATTTTTCCGACGGTCCCGGCAAGAATGCAGAGGCCGGCACCGACCGTCACAAGAAGGGCAAATTCCGGCTTTGCTCCCTTTACTGTGATTCCAAGCAGCACGCCCGCCGTGCCAAGCGCAGCGATCCGAAGTATATCCATATGATCCCCTCCGTTTTTTCTCCCTGCTCTTAAATTGTAAACAGTTGTTTGATGTCCTCAAACAGCGCGGAAATATAGGGAAGAATCCAGAACAGCACCAGCACAAGACCGGCAAGGCTTGCAAGAAATGCCTGTTCTTCCCGGCCGCTGTGTTTTAATACCTGGCACAGGACCGATACCAGAATCCCGACTGCCCCGATTTTAAATAGAATCCCGACCTCCACGCCTGCTCCTCCGTTTTCAGACACGCCCTAAACCAGAATCAAAAATAAAAAAAGGCCTCCCATGATTCCAAGACTCTGACAGAGCCTCTTCCTTTCCGGCAATCCTTTCTGCAGTTCCGCGATCCGCTGCACAAGGCGTGCCTCATACCGGTCCAGATTCGCCTTCTGCATGGCGCGGTCCCCGGTGCCAAGGCTGCATCCGGCCTCCTGCAGCTCTTCTTTTTCTTCTTTTGTAAGGCGTGTATCCGCCAGGTGGACTGCCGTATTCTCTTCCAGAATCGCCGGCAGTGTCTTTCCGTCCGGGCGGCGCATATCCTCGGAAATATCCTGTAAAAAATCCCGGTACGGATCCCGCATCCGCCTTCCCGTCTCCCAGAACGCATCCGGCAGCGGGGAAGCCGCCGTCACAATCTCTCCACGCAGATACTGGATAATTTTCTGCAGTGTTTCCAGATCTTTCACATGGGCCGACAGCGCCGCACTCTTTGCAAAGCCGATCCCGACGCAGGCAAGAGAAGCCGCCAGTAAAACTGCAAGCCGCATCACAGAAACGCCTCCCTTCGGTACAGTGTCGTTCCTCTTCCGTCAAAAATAGCCTGTACACTTCCGGCGTGGGGTTTCGCATCCAGCACGATGTACCGCTCGAAAACGTGGGATTCCACGAGGCGGTTCAGGAGAGGCTTCTGCTTCATATCCTCCATGGAATTGCCATGCACGGTCGCGAGCAGCTTGCACCCGCAGTTAACGACGGACTCGATCGCACGGATGTCCTCGCCCGTTCCGATCTCATCGACTGCCACCACATCGGGCGACATGGCGCGGATCAGCATCATCATGCCCTCCGCCTTCGGACAGCAGTCGAGCACATCGGTGCGGATGCCGACATCATTCTGCGCAACGCCGAGATAGCAGCCTGCGATCTCGCTCCGTTCATCGACCACACCGACGGTCAGCCCCGGATACGGCGACTCCCCGTCCGAAATCTGGCGGATGATATCGCGCAGCATCGTCGTTTTGCCGCAGCCGGGTGCGGAGACAATCAGGGTGTGCAGGAAACGGCCGTCTTCCCAAAGGTACGGCATCACTCGGTCCGCGCAGCCCTTTTTCTCATGAGCAACCCGCACGTTGATGCAGGATATATGGCTGATGCCTTTCACCTTTTCCCCTTCGATTACCGTCTTTCCGGCAATGCCGATCCGGTGGCCGCCCTCCACGGTCAGAAAACCCTGCCGCAGTTCATCCTCGTAGGCGTAGAGGGAAAAACTTCCTATGTAATCCATCGTATCGCGGATATCCGTCGGTGAGACGGGATATCCTTTCTCCCACTCCCCGGTCAGTGCTCCGTCCGGGGTCAGAAAGTACTCCTGATCCTTTGCGACCACCAGAAGCGGCGCGCCGGTCCGCAGACGGATTTCCTGCAGGTCATCGGCCAGCAAATCTGTGTTTTTCAGAATTTTCCGTATATTCGCAGAAAACAGGCGCAAAAGTTCCCTTTGCTCCTGTTTTTTCTCTGGCGTAACAATATCCTTTTGTCTTCCTGTCCTTTTCATCTTCACCACCTCTTATCGTTATATATATGAGATGGCGGGACAGGTTATGCACGGTTTTTATGGTTCTATTCTTTTCATGCAGATTTTCACGGGCTCCGCTGCCCAGACGGCGCCTTCATATCCTTTCTCCGGACTGAAATGTGTGCAGAAGCCCTCTTTCTTTTCCGTTCCAAGAGAACCCGAAAGACCGGTTCCCCTCCACTTGCCGTAGCTCTCCTCCTCGGTCCAGATCCGGAAAAACAGCGTTTCAGCATTCTCCGCTGCGGCAAGGCGTTTCTGGTCTTCGGCGGAAAAATACCGTTCTGCCATGCGCTCCCAGGCAGCGCGGCGGTGCTGCTGCAGATCCATGCCGATCGGAATGGAAGCAAAAGCGCAGGCAGCGTATTCCCCCGAATGAGAAATATTAAAACAGATCTGCGGATGCCCCGGCAGGTACGGTTTTCCGTGCGCATTCCGTTCGATCGTTATCTTTTCTCCATCCAGCCCATACTGTTCCTGCATTCCCATCCGGAACAGCTCCCATCCGCACTGCGAGAGTTCCCGTTCCAGCTCTTTTTTTTCGCCCTCCGGCTGTGTAATTTTTTTCAGATAAACTACCGTCTCCTGCATCCTGCTTCTCCCTCTTCATAGAAAAAGAGACCGCGAAGCCTTTCAACTTTCGGCTCCCCGGTCTCTTCTCGAAAATTCTTTTTTATGCGTTTTTACCGCAGCAGTATTTGTATTTCTTTCCGCTTCCGCACGGGCATGGATCGTTTCTTCCGATTTTTTTGCCCTTGATTACAGTGCCGGATTTTTTCTGCTCCATGTAAAGCGTTTTCTTCTGCTCTTCTGTGAAGATCTCATCCCACATCGGCAGGTTGTACAACCAGTCTGCTTTTGCGTCTACCATGTTTTTGTACAGAAGCTCTTTATCGTAAGCCAGTGTAACAACGGTATCCTCTTCCATCTCCTCGATCGGGTTCGGGATCACAAGGCTGTCGTTGATGCCGTCCAGGAAACCAACCATGGTCATAACGTCCACTTTGTATTTCTCTGCCAGCTCTTTTACGGTTCCTTTTACCACTTCATCCGGGTTGGAAAGAAGCTGCTCGTAAATGTTTTTCTCAATCAGGAAATAATTGGTCCAGAACTGCTGGAGCTGTTTTTTGTCTGCTTCCTGATTATAGGCGATATCACGCCAATTCTGTAATAAACTCATGTTATTATCCATCCTTTATCTGTTTCTCTGAGCGCGTTTTTTCGCGCCGTCCCCTAGCGGGATTCCGGTTTTTGTAACACGCTTTAGTATATCGGAAAGTCCGCAGAAAATCAACCTTTTTCTTCTTCCTGCTCCAGAATCGGGATTCTGGTATCGCCGAGCGGAATTCCTCTGTGTTCCACCGATGTAGAGAACACGATCTGCGTCTTCGTTCTTCCAAAATGCTGAAGCTGGCCGATAAACTGATCCAGCTCAGATGTCGTGTGGAACACAACCTCCATCAGCATCGAATAGTCGCCGGTCACGCAGTTGCACTCGATCACATTCGGGCAGTCGGTGATGTACGGATAGAATTCCTTTTTCCGCACCGGCTCAACCTCCAGATTGATGAATGCCTTGATCCGATAGTCGAAAACCTCCGGGTTCACACTCGCGCGGTAGCCGGTGATCACCCCGTCCTTTTCCAGGCGGTCGATTCTCGCCGAAACCGTCGGCGAAGTGAGACTTACCTTGTCTGCAATACTTTTGAGCGGAAGCCTTGCATCTTCCTGCAGCAGTTCCACAATTTTCCGGTCTGCTGTATCCAGTTCACGTTTCATTCCCTCTCCTTACGTTCCTCCTGCTCTCCTTTTTCTTTCGGAGGCAGTTTCTTTACCACCGTATTTTCCACGCGGTGTTCTTTGACCCGCATGACCTTGATCCAGAGATCGTCGGTCTCGAGTTCAAACTGGCTGCCGTCATCCGGAACCGCACCGAGTTCGCCGAAAATGTAGCCGCCGAACGTTTCATATTCATCGACCGGCAGTTTGATCTTCAGTTCCTCCGCCACATCATCCAACGAGGCACTTCCCATGATTTTCCAGATGTCTGTGGAAATCAGCTCAATTTCCGATGGCTGCCCGATCTCCGCCTCATCATTCAAGTCCCCGACAAGCTGCTCGATCAGGTTACGCACGGTGATAATTCCATCCATGCCGCCGTACTCATCCAGAACCACGGCAAAATAGTTGCCGGTCTTTTTCATGTTCTGGAACAGCGTGGCAGCCTTGATGTTTTCAGGAACAAAATAAGGCTGTTTGATTGCTTCTTTCATGACATGATCGCGGTCCTTGGTGCGAAGCCGGAAATAATCCTTGGCATCCAGAACGCCGATGATATCGTCCACAGTTTCGCCGCAGACCGGGTAATACGAGTGGCGGCTCTCATGGATGAGCTGCTCCCACTCCTCCATCGAGTCTTCCAGCCACAGAAGATCTACATCGGTTCTGTGGACGCAGATTTCATCAATGGTCAGATCATCGAACTCAAATACGTTCTGAATCATATCTTTTTCTTCATTGTCGATCGCGCCTTTTTCGCTACCGGCATCTACCATCATTCGGATTTCTTCCTCCGTCACCTGATCGTCGTCCTCATCCGGATCGATCCCCAGAAGGCGCAGGATACCGTTTGTCGATGCAGTCAGCAGCCACACAAGCGGTGCAAACACTTTCGAAGCACCGCTTACAAGACCGGAAATCCCGAGCGCAATCTGCTCAGCCTTCTGCATTGCAATCCTTTTCGGCACCAGTTCGCCAAAGATCAGGGTGATATAAGATAAAAGCAGCGTAATCAGCACAACGGCAATCGCATCCAGTGTCTTTTCCGGAATCTTCATACCCGCGTCCACAAGAGCAGAAACGATTCGATCCGAAAAATTTTCTGCTGCAAAGGCACTTCCGAGAAAACCGGACAGAGTGATGACCACCTGTATCGTTGCAAGAAAACGGGATGGCTGTTCCGTCAGATGAAACAGCTTCGCCGCTCTTTTGTTTCCCTCCTGTGCCATTTTTTCCAGTTTAGCGTCGTTGCAGGAGACCACAGCGATCTCCGCGCAGGCAAATACCGCATTGACCGCTATCAATACGACCTGCAAAAGAATACTGCCGACTATGTCACTGTCCAAACGTTTCAAACCTCCTCAATATTATTTATGCGTTTTTCAAAAATGCCACATAGGCCTTCTTGGCCTCGTAAACATCTGCTTTGCTGGTTACTTCCCATGGAGCATGCATGCTTAATACCGGTACACCGGAGTCGATGACTTCCATGCCGTACAGGGACATGATGTAAGCGATGGTTCCGCCGCCTCCGACATCAACTTTACCAAGCTCTGCGGTCTGCCAGTTTACTTTGGCATCATCGAAAATAGCGCGGAGTGCTCCGACATACTCTGCATTGGCATCGTTGGAACCGCCTTTTCCGCCGGAACCGGTAAATTTGTTGATGACGATACCTTTTCCGAAGAAGGCTGCATTTTTCTTCTCAAATGCTGCTGCATACAGCGGATCAAATGCTGCGCTGACATCAGAAGAGAGCATTCTGGAGGAAGCAAGGCATCTTCGAAGGGCCAGTTCTGTTCCCTCGCCTGCAAGTGCAAGCAGCTCTGCCATGGTGTTCTCGAAGAAATGAGACTGCATACCGGTTGCGCCGACGCTTCCGATCTCCTCTTTGTCTACGAGCAGGCAGCAGGAGGTCTTCTCCGGTGCTTCTACTTCGAGCATTGCAACAAGAGAGGTGTATGCGCATACACGGTCATCCTGGCCGTATGCAAGGATCATGCTGGCATCCATACCAAGCTCACGTGCTTTTCCGGCCGGTACGATCTCAAGCTCTGCTGAGAGGAAATCCTCTTCTTCGATGCCGTATTTGTCGTTTAAGAGTTTTAAGGTCATGGCTTTGACTGCCTCTTTCTCAGTTCCTTCGAGCGGCTGGCTTCCGATCAGAAGGTCAAGGTTTTCGCCCTCTACAACAGTGTTTGCCGGTTTTGTCTGCTGCTCTCTGGAGAGGTGGATCAGAAGGTCTGTCACGCAGAATACCGGATCGTTGTCGTCCTCACCGATCACAACATCAACGACTTCGCCGTTCTTTTTCGCTACCACACCGTGGATGGCAAGTGGAAGGGTTACCCACTGCCATTTTTTGATACCGCCGTAGTAGTGGGTATCGAGATATGTAAATCCGTTGTCCTCATACAGCGGGTTCTGTTTTACATCGAGACGCGGGGAATCGATGTGTGCGCCGAGGATGTTCATACCTTCGGTCAGCGGTCTTGTTCCGATCTGGAACAGTGCGATGGCTTTTTTCATGCATACGGCGTAAACTTTGTCGCCTGGTTTTAATGCACGGTTTTCTTTTACGTAAGTGTCAAGGTTTACGTATCCAGCCTCTTCCGCCTGGCGCACGCTCTCTTTTACGCACTCGCGCTCTGTTTTTCCGTTGTCCAGGAATGCGCGGTAGCCGGCGTTTAATTTTTCCAGCTTTTTCATATCTTTTTTCTTGTACTCATTCCATGCTGTTTTTCGTTCCATAGCTTTTCTCTCTTTCTGTTTTCTTTATCTGATCCGTGCCGTATTTTTCTGAATCTAATCGGGCTTCCGGTCATGATTGCGATCTCTTTCATTATAATCTGTTTTGACAGGAAACACAAGGACTTTCGATGTACGGAAAAGACAAGGAAGACCCCGCGGCGGACCGTTTTTTGCGGCCGCAGCGGGGTCTTTAAGGGGAGGATAAGTATTTCCTTATTCTTCTTTTGTCTGTCTCATCGAACAGGGGAATTTCGATGATAGTCCTATTCTCCCCGGTATTTTTGTTTTTATACACTTCGTTTTCATCAGCAGCAGAAAAATCCCCGTCCGCCGCAGCAGCAGCAATTGCAGATCGCATTGATCGCCATGCACTCGCAGCACCATTTGCCGAGATCGCCGGCGCTTCTCTCATAGCCGTAGCCGCTTCCCATGTCGGAATACCACTGGCCGCTGCCCTGGAGCTGGTTTAAAAGCTGCTGGTACTGCAGATTCTGCGGTTCTAATTTGACTGCCATCTCGGCATCCTGCACGGCATTGATGTTGTTGCCGAGGCGCGAATTTGCGATCGCATGCAGGAAATACCATTTTCCGCTGCGGTCGGAAATGTCGTTCAGCACGTTCATCGCCTCGCGGAAGTGGCCGCTGTTGATGTAGTTGGCTGCCGCCTGCAGCCGCATTTCCTGCTCGGAATTTCCATAATCATTCCGTGCGGAGCCGCCGTTTCCGTACGCGCCGCCGAATGGGTCGAAGCCGCCGAACGGGCCATAGCCGCCGTAAGCATCTCCGCCATACGACGAACCTCCGCTCTGGTACGAGGTGCCGTGCTCGCGTTCATCCATGATCTGTTTGTACGCCTGCTGCACCTGTTTGAATTTTTCTTCTGCTTCTGCTTTATTCGGATTATTGATATTGGCATCCGGGTGATACGTCCGGCTGAGTTTTCGGTATGCTTTTTTGATTTCATCGTCCGAAGCCCCGCGGGACACGCCCAGCACCTCATATGGATCTGTCATCAGTCTTTATTTCTCCTCTTTTTGGCGCTCTTTTGCGCTTTTTCGCATTTCGTATTTTTCCCAGATACCAGCATACAATATATTTCGCAGAATGTCTACATTTTCCAGGATCGGAAGTTTTTCAAATGCACGCGACGCTTCCGCCGTCATCATCAGCAGGATTTTTTCTGCGTTTTCCTCGAAGTCCGGCTGATCTGCGATGGACAGAAACGGGTTGTAGTTTCCGCTCTTTTTATCTTTTTCCACGTCATCAAGCGCATCCATCAGGTAAATGAATTTTCCGATGTAAAAGCCGACCTGGCGCAGATCATCGCTCCAGATGTCCTCCTCCGGAATATAGATCTCCGCCATCACCTCTCCGGTATAGCCCGCCGCAAGATCGAGGTCTGGATTGTTTTCCTTCTCGCATGCATGCAGCTTTTCGAGGTAATCCTGCACTGCTTTCGTCTGGCGCGGATACGATGCCTCGATGCGTGTCACAGATTTTTTCAAAGCCTTTGCCGCTGTAAACGCCGCGTAGTTTTTCTCGTCCTCCCAGTCATCCAGCAGATTGTAATAGGCGAGCAGCACGTTCATGTCTGCGCAGTATTTTGTGTATTTGTTCCGCAGGCATTTATGTTTTTTGCCGGGATGAAGAAAGCAGTAATGCTCCTCTTCTTTTGTCTCACACTCATAAAGCCCGGTCAGCAGGATGGAAAGAAATGTCATATCAAACGTCAGCATCGCCTGACCCTTTTTTCCATACGCCTCTTTGATATCCTGACACAGACCGCAGTAGTATGCCTGATATTTGTTGTAATCTTTGACTTTCAGGTCATCCTTTCGGATGGTCACATAACCAAACATGAATCGCACTACTCCTTTTTATCAGGTGTTTTTGATGAATTTTGTTCCGCATTTCGGGCAGCGGATCTCGATATGGCCTTTTCCTTTCGGTACACGCACCTGCTGATGGCAGGACGGGCAGCGGAAGTAGCAGTGCTCTTTATCCTTGAATGCACGGGTTCCGCCTCGGAAGAATCCGACGACGCGGTTTTTCAGTTCCAGGAATTTCTGGTTTTCCGCATACCGTTTGGAATGGTTCTTGGACATGATGCGCACATCCGCCCAGACGATCAGGACGAGTGCCAGGGTGTAGATAAGGGAGCTCCGTACAACCGCTCCGAAAATCATCATGGCAACTGCCGCCCACATCATAAAATTGCCCAGCTGATCGATGCCGTAGCGGCCGTACATCAGGCGGGAAAGTTTTTCTTTCAGTTTATCCATTTTGTTCTCGTTTCTCCTTTTTCAAAGTATATGCCAATACTCTATCCCTTTTGAGGGAAAAAAGCAATCGAAAGCGCCATTAATTTTTTCTAAAGAATCCTTAAATTTTGCAGTGTCGCATTTTTCAAACACGCTCTGTTTTTTCCTGCAGACAGTTTTTCAATTTTTCATGGATGTTTCAAGGAAGCTGTGCTACACTATACCATGTATTTATTTTTTGATTGGAGAATCCCATCTATGAAACGACTCAAACAGATCGGCGCCCTTCTCGCCATCGCGGTCCTGATCGGATTCGGGCTTGGCGCCATGATTTTTGCGTTTATCGACACGCCGTTTGCACACAAGGCGCTGACGGTCTGCCTCTACTGTGCGATTACCGTACCAGTGCTCATCTATGCCATGATGCTGGTTGCCAAGGTTCTGTCGCACCGCGATGAGAACGACAAATCAGACAAAGGAGAAAAACAGTCATGATTGATACCATTATTTTTGATGTAGGCCGCGTACTCGTCAACTGGGACTACGAGTCCTATCTGAAACGCTTTGCTTTCGGTCCGGAAAAAACGAAAGCAATCACCGCCGCAACCTTCGAAAGCCCTTACTGGCGCCAGTTCGACCGCGGAATTCTCACACCGGAGGAGATTGTAAAAGGATTCTGCTCCCTCGCCCCGGAATACACCGAAGAAATCAAAGAGGTTTTCGCCCACTGCGAGGAAACCATCACCCCGCTGCCGTATGCAGAAAGCTGGGTACGCTCCTTAAAAGAAAAAGGCTACCGCCTCTACATCCTCTCCAACTACTCCGGAGACCTCTTCGAGCGCACCAAAGAGAAAATGCCCTTCCTCCCCTACATGGACGGAACCCTCTTCTCCTACACCTGCCATTTAACAAAACCGGAACCGGAGATCTACCAGCACCTGATCCAGAAATTCTCCCTCACCCCGGACCGCTGCGTATTCCTCGACGACACCAGAGCAAACGTCGAGGCCGCAGAGCAGGCAGGGATTCATGGAATTCATTTTACGGGATATGAAGATGGCGTGTCACAGTTGAAAAAACTGGGCGTTCTTTAAAAAACAGGCTGCCGCATTCATGCGTCAGCCTGTTTTTTTAGTATTAACTTACGCTTTCGCCGCCTCTTCCATCAGCCGCAGCATCAGTCCGACGCTGCCGACGTTATATCCGGCATAAGCGCGTCCGCCGATGTTTCCCGGCAATGCGAGTATCAGCAGTGGGAGTTTTTCTGCGTCGATTCCCATTTTTTCGGCGATCGCCGGGGCGTCGTCGGATGGGTCGAGGTAGAGGGACATGTTGTGGATTGCTGCGCGGGCTTTCTGGAAAGTCGTGTTTTCCAGGTCGGCTTTCGTGCGGAGCACGGCTGCCATGGCAGCGTCTTTTGCGTTCCACTTCTCTGCGATTTCGATCAGCTCATTCAGAACATGCTCGGTCGGCTCCTCTCCGGTTCCGAGGAAGGCCAGAAGGATCGGGCCGTCTTTGGTGAGATCGTTCAGGGTATGCGCCTTTCCATCCAGATCCTCCAGCGTGATCTCCGGCAGTTCGATGTGCTCTAACAGCTCATCCAGCTCTTTTTTCACGGCTTCCAGATAAATCTCTTTTGCTTCTCCCGCCTTCAGTTCAAACACGCGGTATGCAGCATGCTGGTCACCGTTCGGCATACGCATACTTGTAATCAGACGATAGCAGCCCGGCTCCAGGGTCAGAGCCAGTGTTTTGCCATTGAATGCGGTTTCTTCGTAATTCAGCGTCTCAAACACTGTTCCGTTCCACTTTCCGATGGTCCACGTCTGATAATACTTCCATGCGCTTCCATCCTCCGCATTCAGTGTCAGAACCGCACTTTCCGTTTCATCCTTCAAAACAGCAGCTTCTGTTTCCACACTGTGGAATGCCCCATCACGGTAATACTCCGGCTCCAGGGTCACCGGATTCAGTCTTGCCGCTACATTGAGACTCCGGCAGATTGCCACAAACAGAATCTTCTGCGCCAGAGGACTTCCCTGTTTCATCGTAAGGACGCCGACCGGTGTTGCCATGATCGTGTCATACTCTTCTTCTGCATGGAAGGTAATATTCTTCTTAAGATAATCCAGAATCCGTTCCGGCTGCTCCACAAAGCTACGTTTTGTCTCCTCTTCAAAAAATCCGCGGATCATGCTCCGATACGGCGTCAGCTCCTCGAGGAAAATACGCGGGCAAAGAAGATCCTTCCTGAAAATCTCCTCCGGCAGATCCCCCTGCTCGCAGTCGAGATGATCCTCTAAAACGGATGCCTTCAAGTCCTTCGCATCCTTTAAAGCCAGCGAAAACAGCAGCTTCTTCCGGTTCGGATTTTCATCTTTGGAAAGGAATGTATAAACCTCCTCAAAATTCTCTCCTGCCCGGTGGAAAATCTCTTCCGCTTCCGGATACGCAGCAGCCTTTTTCTCATCAAAGCATGCTGCAAACCGTGCCTTCCGAAGCCGTTCCGCCTCTGCCATCCGTGCCGCATTGCGCTCCTTCTGCTCCTTTGTGGCAACGACATTCCGTACCGGCACCTCCTTCGGTGCCCGGATTTCCAGCGTCTGCCACCTGTCATCCGCTTCCGGAACCGCCTCTTCACGAAGCACCAGTTCCAGCGAATCCTCCTCCTCAATCCGCATCATTGCCTCTGCCCGGCGTATTCCGTCAAATGCCCGTACCCGGATATCGCCAAGGCCAAGTGTCATCCGAACTTCTCCGTCCGCATCCGCAATCATCACTGCAGCCGGGAAAAACTCTGCCATATTCAGGATTTCAACCGCAATATGCGCTCCTGCAGCCGGTTTTCCATTCTCATCCTTCACAAGAATCTTCACCAGCTTCGTTCTGCCATAAAAATCTGTATGGTTAAAGTAGTACAGCGCTCCTTCTTTTCCAAGATACTCCTCGTTACTTTCCTTCACATAATCCGAGAAGTTCCGCGTATGAATCAGAATTGCCCGATTCGCCGGACCCGAGAACCAGCCGGTATCCAGCACTTCTTCCGGCTCACAGGCACCGAGAAAATGCCACTCGCCGTCCACAAACACCTCAACCCACGCATGATTGTCATCACAGTGCGCCCATCTTGGTGTATAGACCTGCCGCGCCGCAATACCGACACTCCGATACGCCGTAACTGCAAACGTTGACTCCTCGCCGCAGCGTCCCTTTCCGCTCCGATACATCGTCATCGGAGATGCCGTTCTGCTGTCCGTCGCCTCATACGTTGCATGCTCCGCACACCAGTAATTAATCTCCAGAATTGCCTCCCAAAGACTCATTCCGGCTACACGCCCCATAATCTGCTCGTAAAAAAACGGTCTGCAGTCCGTAATATCCTCGGAATTGATCCGGTCATACAGCACATAATTTACAAACACATCCTCCGGCAGTTCCTTACACCATGCCACCTTCTCCCGCAGCATCAGCGCATGCTTCACGTACGAAAGAAAAAGGTTAAATCCATATTCTCCCGCATCCCTTACCGGCATCGTACCATACAGAAACTTCATCAGCACAACCTCTTCTTCACTGCACTGTTTCAATTTTTCTTCGATAACAGGCATCACCGGAGCCAGAAGCTCTCTCCGTCCCTCAAATTTTTCCGTTGCATATTTTTTCAAATTTTCTGAGATCATGATTCTATCTATCCCTTTCTCTTTTTTCCTATCCGTCTCCACAACGTACATCCGCCCACCGGCGGCAGACGCCATGTGAAAAAGGATTCCTTGCGATTTTTCAGGAACACCGGAGCGAGGAGCCTTTTCACATACCGGCTGTGGGTCACTACGCTACATATTTTTCTTTATAAATGAAAGTAATTCTCCGCTGGGATCGCATTTATACTCCCAGAACATAATGCCCCCCATGCCCTTTTCTTTCAGGTACGCAATTTTCACCCCAAGTGACTCGCAGTCCTCATAGCTGATAAATGTTTCCCCGTCAAACAGATACGGAACCTTTGCCTGCTCATCCCAATACCGGATAAATCCCCTCTTTCCGATCCAGCTCTCTTTGAGCTCGCCATAGTCACCGCCATATCCTCCAACCGTCTCTGCTTCCATTCCAAGCCCGTTGCGGCATCCGGCGCCTTTTACTCCATCCCATTTTCTGGAATAAAACGGTACGCCAAGGATCAGCTTTTCCATTGGAACGCCTGCATTTGCAAAACCGTTCACTGCCTTCTCCACACATGCATCAAACAAATTTCCCTCACTGTGATACAGCGCCGCATGATGTCCCGTCACCTTCTGGAAACCGCCCTGCAGATCATACGTCATCAGCTGCACATAATCCAGATACCGGGAAGCCTCCTTCATATCTGTCTGCAGTGCAAAGTAAACATCTCCGCCGACTGCTGTCGTTACAAGCATGCCTTCTCTGTACGCGTCCAGTGTCTTCCGAAGCTCCGCCAGAAGCAGCGTATAATTCTCTTTATCCGATCTGTCCGACGCAATTCCTGCCAGCGATGTGCCCGGATACTCCCAGTCAATGTCAATACCGTCCAGACCATACTCCTTCACAATTGCAAGTGCACTCGCAGCAAACCGCTCTCTTCCCTCTTTTGTTCTTGCAGCCTGGGAAAAGCCGTCTGCTCCCCAGCCGCCTACAGACAATACAATCTTCAGCTCCGGATTGCTTTTCCGAATGGATACCATTCCATCCCGTGCATCCTTTGCATCCCATACAACTTCTCCGTCCCGGATCAGACCAAATGCAATATTGATCACGGTAAGTGCCCGCACATCCTCTTCTCGCATATGATTTAAGTCCGCCGTATTTACATAGCCAATTATTCTCTTCATCTCATAAGCTCCTCTGTCCGAATCGTTTTACTCATTAAAGGTTACGACTTCCCCGTGTCCCAGATTGTAGGTGATCTCATCCTCAAGCTCCACCTTCACAACCGTTGCAAACGGATGAATACTCATCTCTCCGGCCCAGATCCAGAGCGTTCCCGGAATACCGCTCCATGGAAGTGAACCTGTGTAGGAGAACCGGAGCTCCTCTCCCGTATGCAGAACCGTCACCCTTTTTACCGGTGTTTTAATGCCTTTCACACACAGTGTCTCCTGCGGCTTATCATAGACGAAAAGATACATCGTCTTCTTATCCGCCGAAATCGTGCTTCCGCCGAGGAAATGATTGTAATCCAGTCCTTTTTCTGTTCCAAATACCGCTTCCTCGTGGTCATGAATCCATCCGCCCAGATCCAGAAGAACTTTCTCCTGGCGTTCATCCAGCGTTCCGTCCTCCTTCGGTCCGATATCCAGCAGCATTCTTCCTCCAAGGGTGATACAGTCGCAGAACATGCGCACAATCTGACCGCTGCTCTTGTAATCATTGTCCGATGGACGATATCCCCAGGAATCGTTGATTGTCGTACAGAATTCCCATTCACCTTTCGGTCCGTACAGCGGAATTCCCTGCTCCGGTGTCTCATAATCTCCATAGCCCTGCATTCTCGAATTCAATACAACGTTCGGATTCAGGGTATGCAGATATTCCCTGAATTCCGGCATCTTCCACTGTGCCGCGCTCCGTTCCCAGTCACCATCAAACCATAAAAGATCCACCGTTCCGTAATTTGACATCAGTTCTTTTAACTGATGATTGTTGAATTCCAGAAACTCCTGCCATTTCTCCGGCTCCTCCTCTTTTCCGGCCGGGGAACCATAGATATCGTTCAGACAGTCTTCTTTTTTCATTCCTTCCGGGTAAACCGTGCGGTACCGCGGATCCGACCAGTCGATCAGCGAATAATAAAGGCCGACCTTCAGACCTGCCTCACGCATGGCAGCTGTATACTCTTTTACCAGGTCGCGCGCTGCCGGTGTTTTCTTCACAACACTTAAATCACTGTATCCGGTATCAAACAGTGCCACGCCGTCATGGTGCTTCGCTGTCATAACCACGTACTGCGCACCTGCTTTTTGAAACAGCTCCGCCCATTTTTTCGCATCAAACTTCGATGCTGTAAAGCCTTCACACTGTTTCATGTAATCTTCATAAGAAATATTTCCGTTGTGGAACGACCATGACTCTGACACATCACCCACCGCATAAATCCCATAATGGATAAAAATGCCCAGCTTCGCGTTCCGAAACCAGTCCTGCATCATCTCTTCCAGCTCCTCCTTTTTTTGTACTCCCGGATTAAAAGACTCCGGGCATAGCTTTTTTATCCGATCTAATTACCCCTTTATTGTTTCTTCCCATTATATCAGTTCTTGCCCAAAAAGAAAGGCATATTACCGTTTTACACTGTAATATGCCTTTTTTCACGCCACAGGAAATATCGTTACCTTTTCCTGTTTATTTCGCGATTTCCTCGATACCCTGAGTTGCTACCCAGTCCTCAAGTCCCAGAGAGTACATACCATCTACATAAGCCTGCCAGTCAGCATCGTTGTCAATGTCAAGCTCGCCGCATACGAACTGCGCCTGCTGCTGCTCAAAGAAATCTTTGATTGCTGTGTTCGTATCAGAGAAGGTATCAATTTTATCCAAGTCAATCCAGTAGGACGGAATAATTTCTTTGGTCAGATTTGCCTCATAAGCTTCCTCTGTTGCTTTTTTCTCATCATACATCGGATGCTCTTCTACAAACTCGAAGTCTACCGGCAGATATTTCGGCAGAGACTGCGGCCACAGATTGCCCCAGGAATATTTTTCCTGATCTTCCTCAGACAGTGTGGTGGTGTCAATCGCATGGTATCCGTCATCCTCTTTGTTTACAATCACACCAACCGGTCCTCTGTTGCAGCCGATGCCGTTCTCCAGTGCGAATGCATTGTCAAACCAGCGGCAGATGATTTCCGGATGCTCTGCCTTGTTTGTGATGACAGCCTGGGTTCTGTATACGCTGAAGCCTTCCGTATCGCGCAGCCAGATTCCGTCTTTGTCTGTGTTCAGAACAGGCATGGAGTCGAAATCGCCTCTTTCCTCTGCAGCCGGGATTCCGGTAAACTCGTTGCTTCCGTATGCGATGGAAACGCCGTACAGGTCCTGATTTCCTTTACCTTCCCATGTGGAGCTGTCCTGTGTGTAAAGCTCTACGTCTACGAGTCCTTCTGCATACAGTTTGTGGAACCAGGAAAGGAACTCACGGTATGTATCGCTGACACCGCCGTAAACAACCTTTTCATTCTGGATTGCAATACCAAGTTTGTTCATCGGAAGTCCGAAGTAACCGGCCATAGCCTCGATATGTTTGTTGTTCGGGTCGGTAGAGAACGGGATTTCATCGGAAGCGTCACCGTTGCCGTTTGCATCCTGCTCTTTGAAGGCTTTCAAGACTGCCTCAAACTCGTCTGTAGTGGTCGGCATGCTCATGCCAACATTCTCCAGCCATTTCGTATTGATGTATGGGCTGTATCCAACGGTTGTATCGGTACATACGTACGGAATTGTGTAGATGTGTCCGTCCGGTGCTGTCATTTTTTCTCTTACACCCGGCAGATCCAGGATCGCAGAAATGTTCGGGCAATATTTCTCAAAATAATCTTCCAGCGGAATGAATACGCCCTGGTTTACACCATAGGTGAGGATTGCATTATCGCTTAAGGTCCATCCGCCGATCACATCCGCGTAATCTCCGGAGTTCAGATCCAGATTCAGTCTCTCCGTTGCTGTTTCGTATGGATAAATTTTCAGGTCAACGTCTACATTGGTCTGTTTTTTGAACTCATCGAGCATGATAAACTCGCCGGATTCGCTGGAATCATCGCAGAAGATGGAGAAGGTGTAATCTCCCTCGTCTACCAGCGGAAGACCTTCCTGATACATAATGCCGTTTACTTTTCCGTCCTCATCCACGGTGTCGTTTGCTGCGGATGCTGCGGATGCTGCAGAAGCACTCTTTGCCGAGCTGCTTCCATTATCACTTCCACATCCGGTAAACATAGATGCCACCATTACTGCAGTTAAAACTGCTGCGACTGCTTTTCTTTTCATGATTTTTCCCTCCTGTGTTGTTCCGGCGGCATTTTCCCGCCGGAAGCGCTTTTGCCTGTCCGTTGTCCGGACCCTTTATTTACATACCGCCGTTTCCCGTGCGGCAGATAAATCGTTAAAAAAACTTCTTCTTGTAAATCAACCCTTCATGGATCCGATCATAACACCCTTTACAAAGTGCTTCTGCACCAGTGGGTACATAACCAGAACCGGGATACTGCTGATGATGATCAGCGAGTATTTCATAACGTCGATCAGCTGCTGTTTTTCCTGCAGTGCTGCTCTTGCTGCCGCAGTTGTTGCTGTCTGGGACAGCGCGGTCTGGTTTGTGATCAGGATGTTACGCAGAACCAGCTGCAACGGATACTTTGCTTTGTCCGAAATATAAACGAGTGCTGAGAAGTATGAGTTCCAGTGGCCGACACCATAGTACAGAACCAGAATTGCGATGATCGCTTTGGAAAGCGGAAGTGCAATCTGGAAAAAGAATCTCGCCTGGGTACAGCCGTCAATTTCAGCTGCCTCATACAGCTCTTCCGAAATGTTCGACTTGAAGAAGGTTCTTGCCACGATCATGTTGTATACGCTTAAGCATCCTGGAAGAATCAGTGCCCAGATCGTGTTCAGCATCTGCAGTCTCTGAATAACCAGATAGGTAGGGATCAGACCGCCGCCGAAGAACATGGTGATCAGGTAAAAAATGGTGATCGGTTTCTTTCCGGAGAAATTGCTTCTGGAAAGTGCATACGATGTCGGAAGCGTTACGATCAGGTTGACCATAACACCGCAGAAGGTGATGATCAGGGAGTTTAAAAAGCCTCTCATAACCTGGTCGTTTTTAAATACTTCTGCGTAGCCTTTCAGGGTAAATCCGATCGGGTGAAGCAGTACTTTACCACTCGATACGGCGCTTGGCGCACTGATGGATGAAATGATAACCCAGTACAGCGGATATGCCACAACAAACAGAACCAGCGTCAGGATAATGAAGCAGGCTGCGTCAAAAACGACGTCCTCTTTGCAGCGTTTTATTTTCTTTTTTGTCACTGCGGTATTTTCTTTACTCATGTTTTTGTTTCCTCCTACCACAGGCTGTTGCCCGAAAGTTTATCAGATATCGTATTGACAATGATCAGCATAACCATGTTTACGATGGTGTTGAACAGACCGATTGCTGAAGAATACGACATATCGTTGTTGATCAGACCGACCTTATAGACGTAGGTGGAAATGATCTCGGATACACTGGCATTCAGGTTGTTCTGCAGAAGGAAGGCTTTTTCGAAGCCGACGGAAAGAATGCTTCCGCAGTTCATAATCAGAAGAATGGTCGCGGTCGGCATGATCAGCGGAAGGTCGATGTGACGGATCAGCTGTAATTTCGTTGCGCCGTCTACCTTTGCCGCCTCATGCAGCTCCGGGCTGATGCCGGCGAGTGCTGCGAAGTAAATAACAGAGCTCCATCCTGTACTCTGCCATACGCCGGTCCACACATAAATGTGTCTCCAGTAGGCTTTTTTCGCCATGAAGTTGACCGCCGGAATTCCGATTGCTTCCAGTACGTGGTTGATAACACCGACGGACGGAGACAGGAACAGAATGATCATACCACACATAACTACGGTGGAAATGAAGTTCGGCGCGTAGGTGACGGTCTGGATCACTTTCCGGTATCTCTTATGGCGGAAGGAGTTCAGCATCAGTGCCAGGATGATCGGAATCGGGAATGATACAACCAGTCCGTACAGACTCAGGATCAATGTGTTCTTGATGGTGGAAGCAAAGTATGGAGAGTTGAAGAATCTCTCAAAGTAGTACATGCCTACCCACGGGCTCTTTGTGATTCCGGCTGTCGCATTAAAGCGGCGGAACGCGATCTGTACACCATACATCGGAATGTAGCTGAAGATGAATGTCAGGATTACGCCCGGAACACAGAAAAGCCAAAGCGAGATGTCTCTCTTAAAGGCGCGGATGGTGCGGCCTTTTTTCTTTGCTTTTGTTGGTTTCTCTTTCATTTCTCTCTTGTCCTCCCTTTTAAAGGTTTCGTGTTTTCCTTGATTGGAGCATCCCTTGCCGTGAACATTTTGAACATTTTGCTTTCGCATCATCCTCGCATGCTGCTTCTTTTTTGTGCAACTGCCACAATCAAATCTGTTATTTAAGATTTATCTAACACTGTTTTGATGAATCTATTTTACATTTTGTTTCCTTATTTGTCAATTAATTTTTGAACACAAATATTATTTTGTTACTTTTACGCAATTTAAACCGATACTTTTTAAGCACTTTTCCCATAAATTCTCCTGTTTTTCCCTTTATTTTTCGTTTCACGGCATCGGAGCGTACGATCCATTTATATTTTTATCCATTTTCTGCAAACCAAAAGAAGGAAACTATGTTTCTTTATTTTGTAATATAGTTTCCTTCTTTGTTCATTCTTATTATATTTTTATGTTTTTTTCGTCCGTTCTTACATTTCCGTCACGTTCCCGCTCCACCATTTCTCTGCTCCATCTTCAAGCATCAGCTCGTACTCATGGCAGATGACCTCTGGTTTTCCCGGAATCTGGACAAAATTCAGCTCCTCTTTTGTAAGATGGAACACAGCTTCTTTTTTCTCTCCCGGTGCAAGTGCAATTCTCGTAAAGGCTTTCAGCTCTTTGATTCTTGCCACAACGCCGCCGGAACGTTTCCGTACATACAGGCACGGAACGGAAGTTCCGGCCATATTTCCGGTATTTTCCACGGTAAAGGAAACAGAAATACCATTTTCTTCCTTTGTTACGGAAACATCACTGCCGATAAACGTTGTGTAGGATCTTCCTTCTCCGAAGGTATGCAGCGGCTGGCTTGTCATATCACAGTACGCCGGGGCAACGGAAGTCCGATAATTGTAGCATACCGGGATCTGTCCCACGTGGCGTGGCATAGAAACCGGAAGACGGCCGGACGGATTGCTGCTTCCATAGAGAAGCTCGGCAACTGCCTTGCCTCCCATCGGTCCCGGGTAGAATGCATATAAAACGGCATCGGAAGCATTTTCGATCTTCTCAATACAGTATGCTCTTCCGGCAATTACAACCGTTACCAGTGGTTTGCCAAGGCGGGCAAGTGCTGCAATCAGTTCTTCCTGCGCGGCCGGAATGTGAACCTTCGCGGTGTCCATTCCCTCGCCGCAGTCCATCGAACGGCTGCCCGTTCCCTTCGAGGCTGCTCCGTTTGCATCGAACACAGCTCCTCCAAATCGTGAGGAGGAACCGCCGACAACGGCTACGATCACATCGCTTTCTTCTGCAAGTGCCATCGCTTTTGCTTTTTCACGCTCATCCGCCTTGGAAAAACCGGACCCCATCGCATAAGAGACTTTCACGCCATCCGGTGCTTCCTGCTTCATGCCCTGCAGAACCGTGACGCACTCGCTTTCCGGCACCGGCGGAGTATAATCGCCGAGCATACAGTAACGGTCTGCCGCATGGTAGCCGATCACTGCTACTTTTTTATATTTCTTTGCAAGCGGAAGCACCGTCTTTTCATTTTTCAGAAGCACAGCAGACTCCCGCGCCAGTGCAAGAGATACCTCCGGGATGCCGGCTTCTTCCGGGGAAAGCATGTTTTCTTCCATATAGGGATGCTCGAACAGACCTTTTTCAAATTTCAGTTTCAGAACGCGGAGCACCGCTTCATTGATCTGGCTCTCCTCCAGAAGTCCCTGATCAACCGCCTCACCGAGACGGCCAAAGGCTTCATCCCACAGGCTCACATCAACACCGGCCTTTCTTGCCGCAACGGCTGCATGCAGCGTATCCCCCTCTGTGTTTTTCAGGAAATCGACAGCCAGTCCGTCTGCCATCACAATGCCGTCAAAGCCCATCTCACCGCGCAGTACATCGCGAAGCAGCCATGCATTTCTGTGGCAGTACACGCCGTCGATCTCGTTATACGCCGCCATGATTCCTTCCACACCGGCTTCGCAGCACGCTTTTGCAGACGGAAAATGGATTTCACGCAGCTCACGCTCCCCGATTCTCGCCGCACTCGCATTCACACCTCCGGTCGTCTCGCCCTGGGCGCAGAAATGTTTTGCCACGCTGCCGACGCCGGTCGACTGCATGCCGGTCACGGCTGCTTTTGCCATCGCGGCTGCAAGGCATGGGTCCTCAGAGTAGCACTCTTCACTTCTTCCCCATCTCGGATCACGCGCCATATCAAGTGCCGACATCAGCGCCAGCTCCACATGACCGCTCTTTAACTGCTTTCCGCATGCCTTGTAGCCTTCCGAAAGAAGCGCCGGATCAAACGTTGCTCCGGCAGCCAGGTTGACCGGAAGCAGACCTCCTCCGAGTGCCTGATGGCCATGCGGGCACTCGCTGCTCATCATCATCGGAATGCCAAAGCGGGAATGTTCCATGACGTAGTGCTGTACCATATTGTAGGCTTTCGCGGAGAGTTCCGGCACGATTCCGGTCTTCTCGTCCTTATCTGCCCACGGGTCGGCACGGTACAGGCCGTACAGAACCCCCAGTCCGCCCATGCGCTCTACTTCTTCTTTGAATTCGTCGGTCAGGGTAAATTCCTCTCCCTGCCGCTCATAGATCCGGAATCCGTACAGACGCTGATTGAGCTGTCCCACTTTTTCCTTTAATGTCATCCTTCCCAGAAGATCCTTTGCTCTCTCTTCCGGTGAAAGGGCTGTATTCTGATATGCTTCCATCTGATTTTCCTCCTTATATGCTTTCTGCCCGGCCGTTTTCTTCCTGCCGGTGTATTTTTGATCTGTTTCCCCCAAAATTCTCTTATGAAACGGCTTTATTGTATCTCATTTTTTTACTTTTGTCCACAATAAGTTATATTTCGTTCATTTTTGTTCATTTTTCATGTTGAAATTTATTACTTTTAGTGTTATGATACCTTTCGCTACTAAATTTTGCAAATTACAAAGGGAGGTTTTTACTTATGAGCAAAAACATCACGATTCCGGTTCCGGCTGTCCCGTTTGCACCGCCAGTTTATACCTGCCACCGCGCAAAAAAAGAGTTCCATCTGGACGGAAATATCAACAAACCATTCTGGGAGGACGCACCGTATACCGATGAATTTCTGGATATCCAGGGCAGCCACATGCCGCTTCCGCGTTTTGTCACCCGCGCAAAAATGCTCTGGGATGATGAAAATCTTTACGTTGCTGCCGACCTTGCCGGCGATGAAATCTGGGGTCATTTAACAGAACGCGATTCTGTCATCTACTTTGACAACGATTTCGAGATCTTCGTTGACCCGGATTCCGATACGTACCATTACTATGAATTTGAAATGAACGTTCTGAACACGGTATGGGATCTGTTTCTCGCAGAGCCGTACCGCGACGGCGGCAGCGGCCTCAATGGCTACGATATGCACGGCCTTCGCACCGCTGTCCATGTGGACGGTTCCATCAACGATCCTTCCGCTGAAAACAAAGGCTGGAGTGTTGAGGTTGTGATTCCGTTCTCCGCTCTCTACGAATACCAGAAAGAGCGCCGCGCACCGAAAAACGGAGAATTTTACCGTATGAACTTCTCCCGTGTGCAGTGGAATGTGGATGTCAAGGACAACACTTACGTAAAACGCACCGATGAAAACGGAAATGTTCTCCCGGAAGACAACTGGGTATGGGCTCCGACCGGCGTCATCAATATTCATTATCCGGAGCTGTGGGCTTTCGTCTTCTTCTCCGAGGACCGCGAGGATGCTCCATGCGACAGCACCATTCCGGAGGACGAGTATCGCAGATGGGAGCTCCGCAAGCTGTATTACGCAGAAAATATTCTGTTTGAGACAACCGGCTCCTACAGCAGCAGCCTCGATGAACTGCAGAAAACGCTGGATGCGTATGCACCGAACGACTGGAATAAATCTGTAAAAGATCTTGGATATACCATTGAAACCACCAGCCGTACGTACCTGATTTCCTGTCCGAGTGCCGATCGTGCACATCTCCTCCTTCTGTATTCCAACGGAAAGGTTGAAAAAATTACACTTTAAGCGTATAATATCGGTTAGTAGTTAAAATTTGTAACAGGATCGGTTGAAACTATGAAAAAAGTCACTTTACAGGAAATTGCAAATTCCCTGGGCATCTCCCGGACCACCGTCTGGAAGGTGTTCAGCGGACACGAAGGTGTCTCCGATTCCCTGCGCACCAAGGTCATCGCCAAAGCCCAGGAGCTTGGCTATGCCATCCCGGAAGATTTTCAATATCCTTCCAGCGCGGAGGAGACCACGCCGGTCAACATTGCAGTTGCCGTCTGCAGACCGGAAACCTCACTTTTCTGGATGACCATCATCCACCAGATTGCAAAAGTATTTTCAACACACAATGTCAATCTCGTTTACACGTATCTTCCGACTTCGGCGGATAAAACGTATTTTCTCCCGCCCACACTTACAAACGGAAGCGTCCACGGCATCATTGTTCTGAACGTGTACAACGAACGTCTTCTGCGTCTGCTCGCAGAGACACAGATTCCCAAAGTGTTCCTGGACACTTCCTCCCTCGTATCCCCGGATGAACTGAACGGCGATCTTCTCCTGATGGAGAGCCGGAACAGCGTCCGCAATATTACCGCCCATCTTCTCGAGAAAGGATGCACTCTTCCGGGCTTCATGGGTGATATCGGCTACGCACAGTCCAACCGCGAACGCTATGAGGGCTTCTGCCAGGCACTGATGGATGCCGGAAAAACACCGAATCCTTCTCTTTGCCTGACCACACCGCTTGGGATTGACTCCTACCGCGAGGAAATCGATTCTTTCCTTTCCTCCCTTTCCCGCATGCCGGACGCTTTTGTCTGCGCCAGCGACTACGTTGCCTGTATTCTGATGCAGCTTCTTGAAAAGCGGGGACTGCGCGTGCCGGAGGACGTTGCCGTATCCGGCTTTGACAACAATATCGAGGATCTTCTGGCAGAAAATCTGACTACCGTTCAGGTCTTCAATGAGGAGCTCGGCTCCCGCCTGGCGCTTCAGATTCTTTACCGGATCAAATATCCGCACACGCCGCATGAAGTCACGTATCTGGAATCCAAAGTTCTGTACCGCGCTTCCACCGGCGACTGATGCATCCGTTTTTTGATTTTGCTTTTTGAAAAGACACCGTATTTCCGTTTTTCGGATACGGTGTCTTTTTTATGTTTCTGTACGTTATTTCTCTGTGCGGATGCGGATCGTACGGATCTCGTACGGTTTGATCGTAAGCGAAATCTCGTTCTCCTTCACATCGATTGCGCCATCTGCCGGCTGCTCCAGCAGATTGGTCTCCTCTGCAGAAAGAATGGATTCTGCGCAGTGCAGTGTCACTTTCGTTCTCGCATTCTCCACCTCGTACAGACGCACAATCATGCCGTCTCCGTCCTCTGCTTTCTTCACGGTCTCAAGCACTACGTTGCGTTTGTCTGCAGACAGGAACTCCATGCGGTCTTTTTCTGCCGCACCAAAAACAGCTTTTGCCGGCACATTCAGATTCAGCGCTTCCTGTACCGTACCTGCCTCACGCCACGTTCCTGCATGCGGATACAAGGAGTACGTAAAGGAATGCTCCTCCTGGTCTGCCGTCAGATTCGGCTCAGTTCCGGATTTAATCAGGGTCTGTGTCATCACGCGATCCTTCATGGAATAGCCGTACTTGCAGTCGTTCATCAGGCTGACACCGTAGCTTCCCTCGGAAAGATCGGCCCATTTGTGGCCACATACCTCGAATTTTGCCTGATCCCAGCTTGTGTTGGTGTGCAGTTTTCTTGTCACGTTACCAAACTGGATATCGTACGTTGCCTCATCGCTGTGAACGTCAACCGGGAAGTGTACTTTGAGCACATGCTCAGCAAATTTCCAGTCAACGTAGGTTTCGAAATCAATTCTGCGGTCTTTTGCGTAGAAGTGGATCTGCTGGCGGATGACGGTATCCATCACTTCGCGCTCGATCTCCAGGGTTGCACGGACCGGACCGTTTTCTGTCCACTCCATGCGGCGCACGCCCTCTACCTTCCAGGATTTCTCGGTATGGAAGATGTCCAGATTCCATGCGCTGTACTGCAGCGGTTTATCCTCATAGATCCGCAGTTCATTTCCTGTTTTTCCGATCTGAAGTACTTCACGGTCATTTTCTTTGTCAAACAGGGAAGTAAATTCGCCGTTTGCATCGATTGCAATGGTGTAAAACGGTGTCTCAAGGGTATATCCCTCTCCTGCTTCTGCTATGGCAAACGGTGTTTTCACAACGGATCCGCTTACCGGGCGCAGTACCTGATATCCCTTGGACGGCAGATTTTCTGCGTAAATAACCGCTCCGTCTTTCGTCTGCTGTACCGGATACACGTTCGTTCCATCGGTCAGTGCCTCAGCGCTGTTTGTGCCCAGCTCTACGATATCGTTTCTTCTATGGCCCAGCGTATTCCATACGGTCACACTCTCGTCCTTCTTCGCACAGAGTGCATCCAGACGCTCACCGATCAGTTTTGCAGATGTTTCTGCAATTTCCGCATACTCTTTCTTCGTCTGCTCATATACCTCATGGATGGAGGAACCCGGCAGAATATCGTGGAACTGATTTGTCAGGATCATCTCCCACATGCGGTTCAGTTCTTCGGTCGGATATGCTTTTCCGGCCTTTTCTGCCAGAACGGACAGAAGCTCTAATTCCATCATCGCATACTCGCTCTTACGGTTTCCGCGTTTGTTGCGTGCCATCGAAGTATACGTTCCCCGGTGGAACTCGAAATACAGCTCTCCGATCCAGGTTGGGAGGCGTTTGCTGTCTTTTACTTTCTCATGCAGTTCGTCGAAATACGTTCTCGCAAATGCCTGGCGTACTTTCGGCACGCCCTTGATGCCTTTTTCCATTCGTTTGGATGTCTCAAGCATCGTTCTGGTCGGGCCGCCGCCGCCGTCCCCGTAGCCATAACTGATCAGAATATCGTTGTTGATATCCTTATTCTGATAGCGGTCCCAGCCGCCCATGATTGCATCCGGATGCAGCATGCCGTTGTATGTCGTAAAGAAGCTGGTCTCCGGCTGGCCGACGCCGAGCGTTGTGATCATATGCGTGAAAACTTTGCTTCCGTCGATTCCTTCCCAGTTCATGGTATCGTACGGCACTTTGTTAAACTCGTTCCATGCCAGCTTTGTCGTCATGAAGTAATCAATTCCGCATTTTTTCAGAATCTGCGGCATGGCAGCGCTGTATCCGAACACGTCCGGCAGCCACAGAATTTTGTTGTCTACACCGAACTCCTCTTTGAAGAAGCGTTTTCCGAACAGGAACTGACGCACAAGGGACTCTCCTGATGTCAGGTTGCAGTCTGCCTCAACCCACATGCCGCCTTCCGGCTCCCAGCGTCCTTCTTTGACTCTCTGGCGGATTTTCTCGTATACTTCCGGGTGTCTTTCCTTTACAAAGCTGTAGAGCTTCGGCTGGCTTGACATGAAATGATAGTTCGGATACTCATCCATCAGTTTTAATACCGTTGCAAAGCTTCGGCAGGATTTCTGGCGAACCTGGTCAATCGTCCACAGCCATGCCACATCAATGTGGGTGTGGCCGATGCACGTTGCCACAACTTCGTCCCAGCCGCCCATTTTTTCATAGATCTCTTCCTGGATGCATTTTTCTGCCTCTTCGATGGAAGCGTAGAACTCTTTACTGTACGGCTTGCGCAGGTCCAGCAGATTGATCGTGTTGGTCAGTGCGGTTTCGAGATCCAGACGCGTTTTATTATCCTCGTCCATACGGTTCAGGCCCTGCATCGGAACGATGAGGTCGTAATAGATCTCCTCGATTTTCGCATCATGCTCCTCAAGGTCTGCCAGCAGACGGAACTCGCTGTGCAGCGTTCCGGTGTAGGACTGCAGGTCAAACTGGATTTTTTCACCGGCCTTTGCATTTTCTCTTACAAGTACTTCGCGGTGGTTGATATCCATACCCTGGATCACTTCGCCGTTTGCAAACAGCAGGAACTGCGGGTTTCTTCCGTCATCCCATTCGTCCAGTCCTGCATGGACTCTCATCCAGAGATTTTTTCCATCGAAGCTCTCCGGAATGGTGATGGTGGTGCGGAACCAGTAATGTTTGTCCGGTCCGTACCAGCGGTCATTGACCGTATCAAACGATGTCCACGGCTCTTTTGATGCATCGGCCTCTGCCGGTGTGATATAGCATCCATTTTTCACCTGCATATCGGTGATTTTAATTTTCTGTGAAATCGAAAGTCTTGCCAGTTCCTGGCAGATTACGTTCACACGCTCTTTTACAAATTTCATAGTGCCTCCTTATGCTGTCCATGGGGTCATTTTTAAAAAGAAAGTCCGCCGGACCTGCAGGCTTCTTTCACCCGTAAGCCCGGCGGACTTGTCGCTTTTTAAGTTATCTTATAAATCAAAGGCTATTCTCTTTCACATAGTTCAGCAGCTCATCTACGGTTGTGAATGCCATACCGGTTACAGTATCTGCGCATCCGTAGTAGATAGTGATTCTTCCGGTTGCTGCATCGCTTAAGGTTGCGCACGGGAATACTACGTTCGGAACATCACCCATGCACTCGTACTGGGTGATCGGAGCCATAATATAGTCTTTCGTTCTGTATTTTACTTTCCACGGCTCGTCGATATCAAGCAGTGCGCATCCCATACGATATACGTATCCGTTGCAGGTTGTGATAACGCCGTGGTAGATCAGCAGCCATCCCTCATCTGTTTCGATCGGAACCGGGCCGGCACCGATCTTGGTGCACTGCCATGCAGACTCATCGCCGCGGACCGGGCTCATCATGTGACGGTGTCTTCCCCAGAATTCCATATCTTTACTCTGGCTGACAAAGATATCGCCGAACGGTGTATGGCCGTTGTCGCTTGGACGGCTCATCATCATGTAGTAGCCGTTGATCTTTCTCGGGAACAGCACGCCGTTACGGTTGAATGGAAGGAATGCGTTCTCAAGCTGAACGAATTTCTTGAAGTCATAGGTGTAAGCAACACCGATGGTCGGGCCGTGATAGCCGTTGCACCAGGTTACATAGTATTTGTCGTCGATTTTGCAGACACGCGGGTCATAACGGTACTCTCTTGTCAGAATCTCCTCGTCAGCGCCCTCAAATTTGATCGGTTCATCCTCGATCTCCCAGTGGATACCGTCTTTACTTCTTCCAACGAAGATGTCCATGCTGATGGAACGGCTGTCGCAGCGGAATACACCTACGTATCCGTCCTCGAACGGTACGACTGCGCTGTTGAAGATACTGTTGGAACGTTTCTGCTCGTAACGGCCGATGATCGGGTTCTGATCATAGCGCCATACCGGCATGTGCTCTCCTGCTGGTTTTTCCTGCCAAGGCATATCCGGCAGATTGTTTCCGATGATTTTACTCATGATTGTTTCCCTCTGTGAAAATTATTTTTTTCTTTCTCTCTTGTCACGCCATACGGACATTTTTGATCTTTCGATCCGATACTTCTATCTTCGTCCATTTCTGCGCAAAAGTCAAGTGTTTTTGTTCACTTTTATGTAAATTTTCGTTTTCTTTGTTACTTTTTATCGTTCATTTATTTTCTATTTGTGTTCATCTTTGTTCACAAATGGATTTTTTCTATTTTTCGTACGGTTTTCTTCCCCGCAGAATGTCGGCATACCAGAATACAATCTCTGAAATGTGGTGCAGATCGCCTTCTTTGCTGATGCTTCTCCAGGACGCTTTATACTTCATAAACCAGGTTTCCAGCCGTCCCGCAAGTGCCGCGCAGGCTGTCTCATCCTTTTCTTTTCCAAGCTCAATGTCACACATTCTCGCGCCCGTCTCATTCCAGATGTCAATCGCTTCCATCGTGAGTTCCAGCACCGGAACCATTGGACGGCAGGATTCTTCCAGAGCACCGGCTGTCTTTTTCAGTTCTTTTTTCAGAGCCGCAATTGTTTCCTTTGCAGCTGCACGCTTCGCCTCATCCTGGATTCTCGCGTCAAACAGCGCATTCCGGTTGTTCGGATGACCGAGCACTTTTTCCTCGTAAACGACGTTGGCATCCCACCAGTCAAAGATGGAGCATTCTGCCGTTTTTGCCATATAGGAAACGAATTTTCCGCTCCGGTCGCCGTAGGCCAGACGGGAAATCTGTTCATTCAGCTCCTCAAAGCTGTCGGTATCGTCTCCCCAGGAGAAGACGGCTCCATAGATCATGCCAGGAAGGGAAAAGTCCGGCTGATTGATGTGGCCGCAGTCACCCCAGTCTGTGTTCAGAACACCTTCCGCATGGTATTTTCTCGCATAGCCGCACATCCGTGCGATATTTTTGTAGCTGTTCTCCACCAGGTTCATCCACTGGTTCCAGCCGCCGACCCCAGGACAGAGATACTGTCTTGCACCAGCTTCCGCCATCACTTTTGCCTCATGCTCTCTCTGCTCGGCTGCATAGCCCCAGGTCAGGCAGACGGTTTCCTCTGGCAGCTCTTTGATCAGCTCCGGCTGTGCGCAGATGATATCGCCCCAGAACATCGGCTTTTTGCCTTTTGCCACGAGAAACTCGCAGAGCTCTTTTACATAGTCGATATACAGGCGGTGAACGCCTTTCTCGTCTGCCAGCGGTTTCGATTTTCCTTTTCCAAGGTCGAACGTTTCGTCCGCGCAGATGTTGAATTTATCCGTGGCAAAAAGCGCCATGTACTCCTCGATCATGGCCTTGATCAGCTCGATCGCTCTGCCGCCGGAGACATCCACCGTGTGATGCTGCATCCGGTCCCAGAAGGAAAACGGCTCTTTCCAGCTGTCTGGGAATTCACAGAGGTCGCCATAGCTCTTTGTGGAGAGCAGCATGTACAGATGGCCGAACGTTGCGATCGACGGCACCAATTCGATATGAAGCTTTGCGCAGTACGCATCCAGCTCGCGGATTTCCTCTGCCGTAAGCGGCGTCTCATCGCGCCACATCTCGGAAAGTCCGGAGAACAGATACGTGTGCTCCACATAGAGCTGCAGCTGGTTCAGCTTGTAGTACGCCATGCGGTCTGCCACCTGTTTTAAATAGGAAAGTGTCAGCACACGGCCTCTCGTCTCATCGAGATAATAGCCGCGCACCGGCAGATCCGGCTCATCCTCGATCCGCACGGCAGGAAGCAGTGCACCGTATTCGTGCATCATCTGGCACAGCGTCTGCACACCGTAGAGCACGCCGGCTCCGTCTCCGCCCTGGATGCGGATTTCCTCCTCTGTCACCTGCAGCACATACTGCTGGCTTTTCCTTGTCTCATCCAGTTCCAGTACAATCGCGCCGGTCTCTTTTCTTCCCGGAACGCCGTATCCGATATCGTACTGCATTCCGGTTTCCTTTTTGATTCCCTTCTGCAGCACTTTCGCATACGTATCCCCATTTCCCAGCAGTCTGCCATCCAGTACAATTCTGCCGTCATAGCAGAGTGCATGTTCCCCCGTCAGGAGTTTTACCTCTTTTGGTTTTGGTAAAAATTTCATTTTCCTTCTCCTCTTGTTTTTTGTTTTCTTTGTAACCATAGAACTTTCACTGAACGTTAAGTAACATTTTGAAACCACTTTTCTCTTCTCCCCCATCCTACCATATTTTTTCCACATATTCCACAATAATTTGTAATTTTCTTCAATTTTTTTCAAAATTTCTTCCTGTTCTGCTCTTTTATATGTAAAGTAACTTTTGTTTCTCTTTGTTTCCCATTTCCATTCCGGAACAAAATCTGTTTTTCGGATGCATCGTTCATTCCATTTTTTACTTTTCTTTTACACAAACGCTGGTAAATTTTTTCTGTATCAAATATAATGAGATATATGTTGGCTTATGTTTTTGTTTTGTAAGCAATTTCTTTACATATTTCATAACACAGGGGGATTTCTATTACGATGCTGCTTTCACTTTATCACGAAATGACTGTTTTCTGCATTCTGATCACCTCGATGATCTGGATCAGCGCCATTGTCACGAAGCGCTCCGCTGACCGGAGTTACTTCGCACTGAACACGACGGAACACGCCAACCGTGCCAAAACAGCCTTCCTCAACAACATGTCCCACGACATCCGCACTCCGATGAATGCGATCATCGGCTTTACCGCTCTGGCTGCCGCCCACGTCAATCAGCCGGACCAGGTGCAGGAATACCTGAACAAGATTTCCACCTCCGGCCAGCACCTTTTAAGCCTCATCAACGATGTGCTCGATATGAGCCGGATTGAGAGCGGCCGTGTCAAGATTGAGGAAAAAGAAGTCCATCTGCCGATGTGATGCACGATCTGCGCGCTATGAGATCATTCCGCAGCTTCAGGGCGTCCGCGTCCTCGTAGTGGATGACGATTCGAACACGGCGATCAGCGTCAGCCATATGGTACAGGAAATCGGCATGGTTGCCGAGTGGACGCTCTCCGGAAAAGAGGCAGTTCTCCGCACCAAAGTTGCTGTCGAGCAGAACCGCGAATTCGGTGCGTACACCATCGCCAAAGTGCTTGGCTGATTCCCCTTTCTTATCTGCCGGAACCGTGAATTTTCTCTTACTCGAAAAAGAGGAGAAAAAGTTCACGGCTCCGGCAGATTTTTTCTTGCATTCTTTCGGGGAAGTGTGCTAGAGTGAAGGTATCATATTTTATAAGAGGTGCTTATTTTGGATATTAATTACGAGTTATATAAGGTTTTCTATTACGTTGCCACCACACTCAGTTTTTCCGAGGCCTCCAAACTGCTTTTTATCTCGCAGTCGGCGGTCAGCCAGTCGATCAAGGTACTGGAGAAAAAGCTTGGAATCACGCTCTTTATCCGCAGTACAAAGCGCGTGCAGTTAACACCGGAGGGAGAAACGCTGCTGCGCCACGTAGAGCCTGCGATCAACCTGATTGCGCGCGGTGAAGCACAGATTATGGAAGCGGGAACGCTTGGCGGCGGCCAGCTCCGCATCGGCGCGAGCGACACAATCTGCCGCTATTTCCTTGTTCCGTACCTGAACCGTTTCCACCGCTCCTTTCCGAATGTCCACATCAAGGTGACAAACCAGACTTCGACCCAGTGTGTCGATCTGCTGGAATCCGGCCAGGTGGATTTCATCGTGACCAATTATCCAAACTCGCATCTTTCCAGCCGTCTTCACACGATTCCGATTCATTCGTTCCACGATATCTTCATCGCGAACGGCGAATATTACCCGGAACTGGAAAACAGGCCGGTTCACTTAAAAGAGCTGCTGCAGTACCCGATTCTGATGCTCGACCGCAAGAGTACAACGAGTGAGTTCCTGCACAGCCAGTTTCAGCGGTTCCAGCTCGACCTCGTGCCGGAAATTGAGCTTGGCAGCAACGATCTTCTGATCGACTTGGCGAGTATCGGCCTTGGTATCGCGTTTGTGCCGGACTACTGTCTTGTAAAAGAGACGGCGGCCTTCCAGCTCGACCTCGTGGAGGAGCTTCCGCCGCGCCAGCTTGTCGTTGCCCACAGCTCCCATCTGCCGATCCCGCAGGCAGCAAAAGAGTTCATGAGCATGCTGGAAAAAGGCGCCGAATAACTTTTTCCGATCTATACGTCAAAAGAGGCAGGATCCTCAAGAAATTTCTCTGGATTCCTGCCTTTTTTTCTGTTTTTATGATCCGTTCTGGATTTACTGCTCGCTGCCGTCTTTCTGCACCGGTTCGGATGCTTCCGCTTTTTCCGGGCTTTCTGCATCCGCTGCTGCCTTTCCGGCTTCTGCTTTCAGATACTCTTTGAGCTCTTCCGGGCTGGAGATCTGAATGTTGCGGTTTACTTTTGCATCGTACGTATCGGCTCTCATGATTTCGGAGAGATCGACACCGGTCGCCTCTTTCATCGACTCAAACAGCTTTGCCATCACCACCGGCACATTGCCCGCTACGGAGCCGATGCCGTTGTCCTCGCTTCCGCCGCCGATGATCGTAATCTTGTCGATCTGGCTGAGCGGCTCTGCGATCTTTCCGGCGATCTCCGGCAGAACCTTGATCATCATCTCTGCCATTGCGGCTTTGTTGTAGCGCTGGTAAGCCTCGGCTTTCTTCTCCATACCTTCGGCCTCTGCAAGTGCCTGGGCGCGGATGGATGCGGCTTCCGCCTCACCTTTTGCCTTGATACCGAGTGCTTCCTGCTCCATCGCATAGCGCTGGGCTTCTGCCTGGGCTTTCTTTGCCTCCGCCTCGCGGATTTTTTCGAACTGGTCTGCCTCTGCGTCTTTCTGACGGCGGTACAAATCTGCCTCTGCCTGCTGCTGTTTTGCGTAACGCTCGGCCTCGGCTTTCTTCTTAACTTCTGCCTCGAGGGATTTCTCGGTTACTTCTACTTCTCTGGCACGGAGCTCAACCTCACGCTCCTGACGGGCGATGTTCGCATTCGCGGAAGTGATTTCCAGCTCTTTTCTCTGCTGCTCTTCCTGAATTTTGTACGCTGCATCTGCCTCTGCCTTTTTGATATCGGACTCTTTTTTCAGCTCTGCCGACTTGATTGCCAGATCGTTGTTTTTCTTTGCGATCTCGGTCTCGGCAAGAACGCGCTCATCGTTCGCCTCTTTATTTGCACGCGCCTGGGCAATTTTGATTTCTTTCTCGGAATTGGCACGGGCGATCGCCGCGGATTTCTTGATTTTTACGATATTGTCGATACCGAGGTTTTCAATGACCTGATTGGAATCGACGAAATTCTGTACGTTGAAGCTGATGATGTCAAGTCCCATCGCAGCCAAGTCCGGTTCTGCATTTTCTTTGACCAGCTCCGCAAACTTCTGACGGTCGGAAACCATCTCTTCCAGACGCATCTTTCCAACGATCTCACGCATGTTTCCTTCAAGGACTTCTCTTGCAACCTTGGCAATATATTCGCTGTCGCGGTTCAGGAAGTTCTGGGATGCTTTCTGGAGCTTCTGCGGTTCGTCCCCGACTTTGATGTTGACGGCTGCATCCACCTGAATATTGATGTAGTCAGCGGTCGGCACAGCGTCGCTCGTCTTCACATCGATCGCTACCAGCTTCAGACTCAGCTTGTCCAGCCGCTCAAAGAATGGGAGCTTGATGCCGGCTTTACCGATCAGGATCCGCTGGCCTTTTTGGAAACCGGAAATAATAAATGCGGTATCCGGCGGCGCCTTCACATAACCGCTCGCCAGAATGGCAAGAATGATCACCACAACAGCGATCACGGCAATCATGGTTGCATGTTCGAATACAAATTCCATCTTGTTTCCTCCCTTTTTTCTGCGGATGCTTTTCGCTCCGCGTTCTGCTTTTGTGTCTGTGTTATTTTCACTATAGCATTTTTTGCGGGATAGATACAACTGCATTATTATTACGATTTTGTAAGATTTCTGTTCGGGCAAAAACAATCCGCTGGAGCAGATTCTGATATGCCTTGCAACAAAAAAACGAAGGAGCTTCTTTTTACAGAAACTTCTTCGCCTTTCCTTTTTTCACTGATCCTGCTCTTATGCTCTTTCGACAATCTTCTCCAGCGCTTTTGTGATCGCTGCTTTCAGCTCCGTCTGATCTGCCGGTGTCTTGACAGCCAGCTGACGGATCAGTGCTGTTACGTGATCGTCTCCAACCTCACCAAGGCTCGTAACGGCCGCGATTTTTACGTCCACATCGTCTACTTCCAGAAGAGAAGTCAGAATATTAACAGAACCATCATTTCTCGAAGCTGCACAGGCTTTTGCAAGCGCTACCTGCGTTGTCTTGTCCGAATCCAGATACTGTTTTCTTAATTTGTCCCATTTTCCTTTTTCCACCATTTTTTTCAGCTTGTCTTCCGATGCCTCTTTTGAACCAAACATTGTAAATCCTTCTTTCTTTTTGCTTTTATTTTTGGTGGATGTAGCAACTGCCGCGGCGAATCAAAAAGGGGCGTAGTGTTTTTGCTGTCGTCCCTGTCATGTCCGTCACATTGTAACCATGCTCTCGTCCATAACAGAGATTATACTCCTTTTCTTCTGGTTTTTGAACAGAAATACTATAAAATTTTTATAAAAATTGTTACTTTTTCACAGATTTTTCTTGTTGTTCTGCTTTTTATTTCAGATATCCCGTATATTCCGCCGTATGCAGCAGTTTATTGGCGTTTTCCACGCGCTCTTTGGTCGGCGGGTTGATGCCTTCGAGTTTGTATGGGATTCCTAAGGTTTCCCATTTGAATACGCCGAGGGTGTGGTATGGGAGAACCTCTACGCGCTGTACGTTGTGCAGGCTGTGTAAAAACTCATCGAGGCGAATCAGGTATTCGTCGTAGTCGCTGCGTTCCGGGACGAGGACGTGGCGGATCCAGACTGGTTTGCCGATCTCGTCAAGGTAGCGCGCCAGGTCGAGGATGTTCTCGTTGGTGCAGCCGGTCAGCTCTCTGTGCGCCTTGTCGTCAATCAGCTTGATATCGAGCAGCAGCAGGTCGGTGTATTTCATCAACTCATTAAATTTGCTGAAATACGGCTCCTCTCTTGTGAACGGATTTCCACTGGTATCCAGTGTTGTGTGAACGCCGTTCTTTTTTGCCTTGCGGAACAGCTCGATCAGGAAGTCGATCTGCAGCAGCGGTTCTCCGCCGCTTACGGTAATGCCGCCTTTTTCTCCCCAGTAGTTTTTATAGCGGAGCGCTTTTTTCAGCACCTCGTCTGCGGTCTGCCAGTCGGCATCTTTTGTTGTCCAGGTGTCCGGGTTGTGGCAGAACTGGCAGCGCATGTTGCAGCCCTTCACAAAAATCACGTAGCGTACGCCAGGTCCGTCGACGGAACCGAAGCTCTCGATCGAATGGATCGCGCCCTTTACCGGGCCATTGTTGTTCTGATTCATTTCACTCATGTTTTTTCCTCTTCTTTCCAACTAACCATCTTTGCATTTATCTGTATTTTCCGGTATTTTTCCATTTCCTGGATGCCCGGAAAATTCCTGCCGTTTTTCAGGGTTCTGCTTGATTATACGGAAATCCGCGGTTCTTTTCAAGGCATTTCCATGTACAAAATCGAACACATTTTTCTTTGTATTTTTTTCTTTTACTATATTGCATTATGATATAGTCTGTGCTATGATCTACTCAACAAGGAGGTGTTCATATGAATCCACAACTCAAAAAGGGCGTCCTCGAGCTCTGTGTCCTCTCCCAGCTGACAAAAGAGGACAAATACGGCTATGAGCTGACAGACGCCATTTCCCGCGAAATGTCCATCGCCGCAGGAACGCTCTATATGATTTTAAAACGACTCAAGGAAGCCGGTTACGTGGAAACGTATCTGCAGGAATCCGCATCCGGCCCTGCCCGGAAATATTACCATCTGACTGAAGCAGGAACAGCTTATCAGCAGGAGAAAAAACAGGAATGGCTGGATTTCACCCAGCAGATCAACCGACTGATTTCAGATGAAACGATCTGACGATAGAAAGGAAAATCATGATGAATACAACGTATGAAACTTATATGAATGCATTGAAACAGGGCCTTGCATCCTTTGATTCTGCCGCCGCAGAGGAAATTTTAAACGATTTCGAATCCCATTTCGCCGACGCCCGCAGCCAGGGTCTCTCCGATGAGGAAATCTGTGCGGAACTCGGTAATGTCGACGATGTCCTCGAATTTTTCCGTCAGGAATATGCCACAACGAAGCAGCCTGTTGCAAACGTGCCGCCACAGGAGAAAACCCACTCCAATTCTGAAGAAACACATCCGAACTACCCGTACGCCCCTTCCACCGCCATCACCGCTATGGAAATCTCCCTGCGGAATGCTTCTGCCGACTTTGCTCCGGGCACTTCCGCTTCGGTTGAGTTCGACTTTTCCGGCGACTTCGATCCGGACCGCTTCGAGGCAGGCATTGAGGGCAATACGTTCTGTCTGCGAGAGAAAAAACTCATCCCTCCCGTATTCTGGAAACATCTTTTCTGCAATAATCACCAGAAAGAGGTGTTCTCCTTCCAGGTGCCGTCCACCGTACAGAAGCTGACGCTCCGCTCTTTGAACGGCGCGACCGGGCTTGATACCCTCTCCCTTACTACGCTCGAAATTTCCGCCACAAACGGCAAAATCACCGGTGATTCCCTTTCCGCATCCAGCTGCCGCATACAGGCCGCGAACGGAAAGATCGTCCTGACCCGTCTGCGCACAGACAGCCTCGATGTTTCCGCCACAAACGGCAAACTTGAAATCACCGGCGACTGCTCCCGCGCATCCTTAAACAGTGTCAACGGTAAAGTCCTCTTCGAGGGAACCTGTTCCGAGTACCTGACAGCAAAATCCGTCAACGGTTCCGTGAAACTCCATCTCCCGCACGACCTTGCCGATGCGTCCATTCATGCATCCACGACAACCGGAAAAATCCGCCTCGTCTCCAATGGAAGAACGGAATCCTACACAAAAACATTCACCCGCTCCGGTATTTCTGCATTCACCATTCAGGCAAGTACCGTCAACGGAAATGTCCTGCTCTCTGACTTGCCGGCAGAAAACTGACAAAAAAGAATGGACTGGATAAAATGTTTTTCTTTAGTCGACTGATATGTAAGAAGAACACTGACTACAAAATCAGTGTCCTTCTTTCTTCCTTTACATATATTTCATAATAGTCGGCAATAATACATTCATATCTATTGGTTTTGCAACATGATCATTCATGCCACTTGCCAAAGCCATCTTCTTATCTTCTTCAAACGCATTTGCTGTCATTGCAACAATTGGAATCTGCGATTTGTTACCGTCTTTCAGTTCTCGAATTCTCCTGGATGCTTCATATCCGTTCATAATCGGCATCTGAATATCCATCAGAATCAGACTGTAGTAATTTTGCTTTGCTTTGTTAAACATATCAATACATGCAACGCCGTTCTCCGCTCTTTCTATCATGATTCCCTCTTCCGTCAAAAGTTCCGTTGCAATTTCTGCGTTCAAGTCATTATCTTCTACCAGAAGAACCCTTTTTCCTTCCAGTTTTTTGATATTCAACTGACCGTCTGCATGTTTCGGATTCCTTTCTTCCGCATTTGCTATTTTTAATGGAAGCGTGATTGTAAAAGTAGAACCTGCTCCCGGTTTGCTCTGAACTGTGATCTTGCCATTCATTAAATCCACCAGTTTCTTCACGATTCCCATGCCAAGTCCGCTACCTTCTATTCCGCTGTCTGACGAAGATCGTTCCTGTGAAAATGATTCAAAAATATGTTTTTGGAATTCTTCTGACATTCCGATTCCGTTGTCTGCTATGATAAGCTCTAATACACTCCAACCTTCTTTTTCGCCGGGATATTGGTTCAATGTACAGCTTATGTTACCGCCTTCACCCGTGTATTTCACAGCATTACTCAAAATGTTAATCGTAATTTCAGATGATCTTGCATCATCCATATGCAGGTATGGATATCGAATGTTCTTATTGACTTTCAGTGTTTGATGTTTTTCTTCTATCTGTTTCCTAAACATATCAATACATAAATCAAAGTTTTTAGAAACATCTGTTATTGTTTCATCCAGCGTTGCTTGGTTGTTTTCGATTCGTGCTAATTCAAGAATGTTATCAATCAAATGCAGCATTTTCTTTCCGCACAATAATATTTTTTCAAAGTAATCCTCTAATATAGTCGGCTCCTTTAAATGTTTCTCTCCCAATTCTGCATATCCAATGATTGCATTCATAGGGGTACGAATATCATGAGACATATTAAACAGAAATGTTGATTTTGCTTTATTAGCTGAATCGGCTAGTCTTGCAGCTTCCTGCAACAGTTTTTGCTGTTTCTGCTCATTTTCTTTTTGCTTCTTATATACAGAATATCCACAGGTACATAATATTACCAAAATACACGCTGTAATGCATCCCAGTACAATACTTAACTTATTCGTCTTCTCAACCATTCCATACGCTTTCTGCATATCCATTTCTATGCAGAAAGCACCTATCACTTCATTAGATTCATCTTCCGCTGTCACAGGATAACAGGCTGTAAAAATAGGTCCCCATGTTGTATCAACAATATCCTGAGAATATACTGTTTTTCCAGAAAGTGCTTTTTCTATATAAGGAACCATCTCCTTTTCAATCGGATCTCCTGGATGTCTGACGTCACCAGCCGATGGATCCAGTCCGTCTACAACGTAAATCAATCTACCGTCTTCATTTCTGGTTGCTGTGTAAATATATCTCGTAGAATTCAGCGTTCTGATTTCATTCATATATGTCGACATATTCTTGAATAGTTCTGTATTCTCATCAGCTTTACTTTTTATTTCATTAAAATCTTTTCGTCCCAGTCTGTCATTTACCAGCTTATGAACCGCATCTGCACTGGAAATATCTCGTTCAATTTCTGTTTTCAGAGCAGTTTTGGTATATGCTTGTTGTAAAATAAAAGTATATGCAACAACAGCCAAAATCACCATTGCCAGAAGGAATACCAACCGTCCCTCAAAAATTTTCCAATGATTTACCGGATTTTGATCTTTTCTTTTTTGTTTTATATAGTTATTTTTCATCATCGTATTTCACATGCCTTTTATCTAATTTTAATTTAATACAAAAACGTCTCAACTCTTCACGTATTTTGCAAACATGGGTTACATTTCCAGACTCATCCCTTTTTTACAGTAAAAAGCATCCTGTGCCAACTGCCATCACACATACTGAATTCTGTGGAAATGCATTCTTCCGCCTTCAATCTTGCTGAAAGTGTAGAGATATCCAGAAATGGACGGATCAGCGAGCAGTATTCAGATGCAGCCATTGTATCACAAAACTGATACAGTTTCTCCGATGCACATCCTCTGTTTCCTGTCTGCTTTTCCCATGCATCTGGAAGGCTCCTGATTGCTGCGGTTGCCTCATAATCATTCATGACAGGCATTTTGCTTTCTCAACTCTTCGCTTATGGTCTGCTTAATTTTTTCATCATCCAACGGCTTTGCAAGATGTGCGTTCATTCCTGCTTCCATACACTTTTCT
>OLQP01000107.1_pt1 | contig 79852 bp, 64 predicted proteins | sample 1643181 | NCBI WGS metagenome assembly OLQP01 (sample SAMEA3136710, study PRJEB25190) | human gut metagenome | biome: human gut; feature: human-associated habitat; material: faeces | place: Austria | collected 2013 | reverse complement strand
GTGAACTTTGTTCACAAAAAACACCTCGCGGAATGTTACCAGTGAACAGTAACCTTATCTGCTCCCCTTACATATTACTGATTACCATCCGGTCTTGCACTCAATGTAACAGTTACTGTCGATTCCTCATACTCTCCGTTATTTAACCGTGCCACCTCAATTTCGATTTCTTCACCAGCTGAATAATACTGAAGCTTATCGTTGATATCAGCCTTACTTGAAACCTTCTGGCCATCCAGCTTGGTAATAATATCACTTTTCTGGATTCCGGCATTATCTGCTGCCTCTCCCGGATACACATCCATAACAAATGCACCAGATGGCATATTATACATCTGGATTGCTTCTCTGGAAAGATCGGCGAATTTAACTCCCAGATAGCCAATCTGTGACTCATCTGAAACTTTATCCCTTGTCTTACGATTCATAAGTTCTTCCAGAATGGGCTGTGCCTTGGAAATCGGAATGGCATATCCGGTTCCCTCTATACTGCTTGATGCAATTTTGGCACAGTTAATTCCAATCAATTCTCCCTGCATATTTAAAAGGGCACCACCACTGTTGCCAGGATTGATTGCTGCATCTGTCTGGATCAGCTCCTCATAAGTATTGGAATCGGACTGAACAGTGCGATCCAGGGCACTTACCCAGCCAGATGTTACAGTCTGACCATAACCAAGTGCATTACCAATGGCAACCACCTGCTCACCAACAGCAAGATCATCCGAATTGCCAAGCTGGGCAATTTTAATCTGGCTCATGGTTTCTTCCGGAATGTCACTTTTTTCAACTGCAATCACCGCAAGGTCTGTATCCTCGTCAGTTCCTTTTATCTTTGCGGAAACTGCACCATCAATATTCAAGTCTCCATTTCCATTTATATAATTCTCAGTTTCCTGTTCTGCACTTACCACATCACTTCCGATAAAGCAGACACTCAGTGTAGTAGCGCCCTCCACTACATGATTGTTGGTAGCAATGAGAAGTTCATCATCATTCTCTCCGACAATAATACCAGAACCGCTTCCTGTACTGGGATATTCCATTCCATAGCCGAAAAAGCTGCGAATTTCCTGCATGCTTACTGAAGTGATTGCCACGACTGAGGGCATTGCAGCCTGGGCAACCCCTGCAACGGGACCTTTTTCATTTGCTACGATTTCTGCATTGATGCCTTCGCCTGCATCTGTGCTTTCTTCTGCCGTGGTACTGGCAGATGCTGAAGAAGTAAGTGTCTCTGCAGACCCTACTGCAGTCTGAGTTTCTTTCTTAAAATATTTATCCGACACCATATTCACTGCCTGAAATACCAGACCTGCCACCAGACCAAAAATCACAGCCAGCGTAATAGTATTTCCTGCTTTCCTTCCAAAACCGGAAGATGCTGCCTTATCATTATGAAGTCTGTGATGTCTTCCTTTCTTTTTTTCCTCAGGCTTCTTCTCCTGTTCATCAACCTGATAATGCGCATATCTGGGTTCCGAAGATTGGGACTCAAAACCGCTGTCTTTGGATGAATTTCCGGAAGTATCTGAATTGTTGCTGGAAGCGTAATAATTTCCATTGTCTGTGCTTCCTGCACCATCTGAATTTCTGCTGCTGGTATATTTGTAATGATAAGTTACATTTTCATTCAATTCATCTTCGGGGGCCGCTGTCTGATCCGATGCAGCCGATCCGGATTCATCTGTATTCTCTGGCTGTTGGGAGCTGCCATCCGTTTTCTCTGGCTCCTGTCCCAAATTCCATTCATCACTCATTTTCTGCTCCCTTCTATGTTCATAAACAGTGCTGCTGTTCACGTTGGAATCTGCAGCATTCTGTAACATTTTCTTTTATTTATGATACAAGTTTAGCAAGCAATTGTGTTGAAAATGTGATAGATTCATTAAGAAAAGGTGACACGAAAAAAAGTGTCACCTTTCATAGCCACAGTCCCTGTTCACGAAGTGCATAACTGTAAAAACACTGAACAGTTACTCGTTTTTCCAATATTCACGGTTCATAGTACAAAACAGAATCACCTTTTTCGGCAGCTTTTTATATCTTTTTCCAAGAAAATATCCCATATATTTGAAGCCACTTTGCCCTGCCAGCTTGGGAACCAGCCAGATATGCCCTGTTTTTATAAGATAAGCCAGGCTCTTTTTCACAAGGCGAAGTCCCTCTCCCTCTGATGGTACTCCCTCAAAAATCTCCGGATGATCTGCCTGGGAAACACCCAGATCAAAATTCCGGTGAAACTGCTGTCTGCATGAATAATTGTGTGAATGGATCACACAGGCATCTGCAGCATAGGCAATTCCATATCCCCGCTTTGCCATAGTTCCTGCATAGATCATGTCTTCATTAAAAATAGCTTTTTTTACAAAACCGCCAATTTCCTCATAAATACTTTTCTTATAAGCTGCACACACATTGGAGCAAAAATAAGTTTTTATTCCATATATGCCAGTATCTTTTTCCCATTTTATAGAAGAAGTTTCCGGATAATTAAATCTTCTGGTGTATTTTTCCAGGTAAGCACAGTCCTCCCGAGCCAGCTGTCTTGCGTAGGCAGCTCCAACTTTGGAATTTTCCTGCAGGGGACGGATCAGATTTCCAATCAGATTTCTGTCTGCCGGAACTGCATCCTGAGTCATAAATACCATAATATCTGAATCAGACAGTCTTGCTCCCCGGCATCTGGTTCCACCGTGGTCAAAATCCGCCTTTTTTAAATGTACCACGTTCACTTTTGGAAATTTTTTCTCCCAGGCCGTGTTCCAGAATTTCTCTTCTGTATTCATAACAAGAATTTTTTCCACTGGATAATTCTGTGTGGAAAGAGAATCCAACAACTTCTCAAATTCTTTTCCCGGACGGTATGCAGGAATAATTACGTCAACTGTTTCCATAGTATCTCTCCTCTTTCAGGCTCTGCACGAATAAATATACTTTCGCAATATGGTAACACTGCTGGCAGAGCGCACATCCTTTTCGCGAAAAAGGGACCACTTCCTTTCGGATGGTCCCTTTAAATTTTCAATCATGGAATATTTATCTACTGATCAATATCCGCTTCCATCTTCGAAACCGCCATCGCCGGAGCTGTCTCCACTATAATCTCCGCCGCTGTAGTCTCCTCCATTATCGTAACTGCTGCCAGAATCACTTCCACTGTCATAACTGCCATCGCTATAATCGCCGCTATCGTCTCCACTATAGTCGTTTCCGCTGTCATAGCTATTGTCGTAGCTGTTATCATAGCTGTTGTCGTAGCTGTTATCATAGCTATTGTCGTAATCGCTTCCACCATAATCGTTGTAATCATAGTTTCCGCTTCCGTCACCCTGCCATACAATATCAGAAGAATTTCCTGCTTCATTACTTGCAATCGGAGACTGGTCAACCAAGGTATCTGCACCGCCTACAAGCTCAATGATCCGGGCATTCGCCTCCACGATGTTCTGTGACGGCTGGTAATTCTCGTCAGCACCATACAGAAACTTATGAAGTTCCTTTACATTATCCTCCAGCGTGTCTGCAACAACCATGCTGGCCTTCTTCACATCCGCAAATTTGTACTTGGCTGGGAAACCGGTAGTATCTGCAATGTTATACCCCATCAGCGTCGGAATCAGGTTCAGAATCTCAGTCTTCGTGATGGATGTGGAAATCATAGGAAATACCTCGTCCATAATATTGAAAATGGTGGTAATTCCTGCTGCCTTTGCTTTGTCAACCATCATTCCGATCACACGGCGCTGACGCTCAGTACGTCCCATATCCATGCTTGCAGTGTAACGGATACGACAGTAAGAAACTGACTGTACACCATTCAGATGGTATGTTCCAAGGATTTCCTCCTCGTTCTCCGGCTTGGGATCCGGCAGTTCTACTGGCGTGTAGCTTTTGCCGGTCTCCTGGGAAGTTTCTATACAATAGTCATTCATAAACACCATTTCCGCATAGGAAAGAGGAATATCAAGACCGCCAAGTGCATCTATTGCAGCTACCATTGCATTAAAATTAACAGTTACGTAATCCGTAATTTTCAGGTCAAGCATGGTATTCAGCATGGAAATGGCCTGTTCCGGACCACCATATGCGTAAGCAGCATTTGCCTTGGTATAAGTATCATTTCCAATATCCAGAAGAGTATCACGATATACGGAAGCAAGCTTCACCTCTTTGGTATCATTATTAATACTTGCAATGATAATGGTATCACTGTTCTGTGCATCAAGCGCAGCATTCTTGGAACGCTGGTCGATTCCGAAAAGTGCATAAGTTGTATAGCCAGACATCTGTGGTGCTGTCACATTCGTAACAATCTTGCTCTCATCCAGCTGAGGTGTCTCAATCTTGTTCAATCTGGAATCAATCTGTCCATATACATACAATCCGCCAATAAACAGCAAAAGACAGATAATTTCCACAATAAACAAAGCAGTCCTCTTTTTTCTACCAGGTCTTGCCATTTTTCTTTCCTTTCTCAATACGCATTCTTATTAATGAATCCTTTAAAGATCGTCATAAACATTATCTTGATATCAAGCCCTACAGTCCAGTTCTCGATATAGTAAAGATCACACTCAATCCTCTTGCGGATGGAAGTGTCACCTCTGTATCCGTTTACCTGTGCCCATCCGGTCAGCCCGGGTCTTACCTGGTGCTTCACCATATATCTCGGAATCTCTTCACGGAACTTTTCCACAAAAAATGGTCTCTCAGGTCTTGGCCCTACCAGACTCATATCTCCCTTTAAAATATTAAAAAGCTGGGGAAGTTCATCAAGGCTGGTTCTTCGCATAAATCTGCCGATTGCTGTAACCCTGGGATCATTTTTTACTGTCCATGCTTTCTTCTCCTCTGCCTCCGGCTGAATCTCCATAGAACGGAATTTATACATCCAGAAAGTCTGATTATGGAGACCCACACGTTCCTGACGGTAGATCAGCGGTCCAGGAGAAGTGAGCTTTATCAGCGCACATAGTACCAGCATGATCGGCGACGCCACAATAATTCCAATAATAGAGCCACAGATATCCATTATTCTTTTTATCATGGCATTAAAAGTATTACTAAGAGGAACATACCGGATATTGATCACCGGAAGTCCCAGAATATCCTCTGTATATGGTTTCGTAGGAATAATCTTATTATAATCCGGAATAAATTTTGTATGCACTCCTGATTTCTCACAAAGCGCTACAATCTCCTCCAGTCGGTAATATTCACTTAATCCCAGTGTAATCGCAATCTCGTCAAGCCTGTTCTCCGGCAGGATCACGTTTAGATTGGCAATTCTTCCGATCACCTTGACGCCTTTATACATGGTACCTGCAGTAATATTGTCATCCAGAATGCCTCTTACCACATATCCCCACTGAGGGTTCTGCTGAATGCGGTCAATATACTCTTCTGCTGCCCGGCTGTACCCAACCAGCACTACCTGTTTCTGGTTCAGTCCTTTCTTTCGCATTTTGCGCAGGCTGTAGAAAATGAACATTCTTGCTCCCCAGCTTGCCACAATGCAGATTCCATAAAACATATACAGTACAGAACGGGAAATATCGCCTTCTTCAATGGTATACAAAATAAATGTAGTGATCAGAATACCAAGAGAATTGGCTTTTACAATATTAGACAGCACAAGACGTCTTCCCTGCATCCGCATTGGTTCATACAGTGAAAACGCATGATACAGCAGAATATATGCCGGCAGGATAAATACCAGTGCAGACATATACTGCTGGAAGCTTCTGGCCCGGACAGCATTTGCTGCAAAAGGTCCGATAAATCTCAGCGCCCAGGCAAACATATAAGATAACGTAATTACACAGGCATCTATAACGACATGGAGCCGACTGAAGTTCTTCTGATTATCTTTAATCAATCTCTGCCACCTCTGCCCTTCTTCACATGTTGCCGGGTTTGTCACTCACAGCAACCTTCACAAACCTGTTCCTGCTGCGCGTTTCATCCACATCTTACGCTTTAAGCACTATCTGGTCTGTGACTTTCTCTATCTTATAATAGATAAAACAGAATTGCAATAAATTCTTCATACATTAATGTGAAAAATAGTTACGAAATACTAACGAATCACTTCTGCACAAACTTTTTATACCATAAATCTGTAAATTATATTCCACCACAATTCCAGCTGGATTCTTGCATATCTTCCAAGATTTCTCATGTGGAACTTCACTTTTTTATTTCTGCGGCTGATCTGGAACCCATTTTTGATTCCTGCCACATACTCCCTGCCCATTCCCTTCTGGGAAAAAAACAGGATCTTCATGCCAAAGCCCGGCACCAGAAAAGGAAGATTCAAAATAATCTGAAGAACCGGCATATTTTTGTAGATCAGATAAATATTATTTCTTGAAGAATATCTGGTCTTAAACTGATTGTATCTGGATCCGCTTGTTCCGCTGCCTACATGATAGACCAGTGCAGCTGGCACATACCAGTTCTCATATCCAAAGATCCTGGCACGATAGCCCACATCAATATCTTCCAGATATGCAAAATGCTCTTCATCAAAATATCCGATTTTCTCAAAAACCTTCTTACGGTAAATAGCTGCGCCAGCGCATGAAGCAAATATCCGCCCTTCCTTCTCAAAGGAATGAATATCCTTTCCTTTGCCCCGGGCATATGCCCAGCCAAGAGCAGAATAATAATTTCCTGCATCATCCAGTTTATTCCGGTCATGATAACAGATCATCCTTGCACTGCAGGAGAAGGCCTTCTTATGACGCTTTATAGCTGCCAGCATTTCCCCCACAAAATTCTTATCTACTTCTGTATCGTTATTCAAAAGGAGCACATAAGGTGTCCGTGATGCATAAATCCCCTCATTTACAGCTCTTGAAAAGCCGAAATTATCTGGCAGCTCCACAATGTGTACCCAGGGAAAGTTCCCCATTACAAAGGCAACGCTTCCATCTGAGGATCCATTGTCCACCAGAATGGTCTCAAAATTCTGAAACGCCTGCTGCTCCAGGCTTGAAAGCACACCCTCCAGATATGCCATCCCATTATAATTGGGAATAATGACTGATACTTCCTGCATAATGTCTTCTTAGTCTTCCTCCTTTTTGCCGGTCATGCCCGGAAGTGGTCTTAAAGAATAATTCCACTTGGTCAGGGAAAGATTCTTATTATAATTGGGATCACCGTTCTTCAGAATATCGATCCAGTTACATCTCATATATTCGATTTCCCGCTGGAAACGTCTGACTTTCACCTCATTGTTCTCTGCTCCGCGGGTCTTGGATTCCATATGATAAAGCCTTGCATAAGGATCATAAACCACCAGATAACCTGCTTTCGTAGTCTTCAGGCACAGATCCACATCGTTAAAGGCGACTGCAAGTTCTTCTGTGAAGCCGCCCACTTTGTCAAAAGCACTGCGCTTCATCATCATACAGGCTGCAGTTACAGCGCTCATATCCTGTAAAATAGACGCCTTGTGGAGATATCCGGTACGATCCGCAGGCATATCCACAAACATATGACCTGCAATTCCACCAATTCCGATCACACAGCCTGCGTGCTGGATGGTATTGTCCGGATAGATCAGTTTCACACCTACCGCGCCCACTTCTCTTCGCTGACACACCCCCAGCATTTCTCCCATCCAGTCCTCTGTAATGACCGTTACATCATTATTCAGAAAAAGGAGATATTCACCTCTGGCATTTTTAACCCCAAAGTTGTTGATCGCGGAATAGTTGAATTCCTTTTTCCAGCAGATCAGATGGATCCTGGGATCCTCTGAAATCTTCCTGTAATAATCAAAAATCTCATCTGTAGTGCTGTTATTCTCCACGATAATGATCTCATAATTGTCGTAGAGTGTGTTCTTCTTAATAGATTCCAGGCATTTCTCCAGAGTTTCCTTCTCGTCTTTATTGGGAATGATAACGGAAACAAGCGGATGTCCCTGTACCGGGTATTTCACTCTGTAAAATCCAAGATCCGGAGTATGGCTTACAGTGCCTTTTACTCCAGTCCTCTCAAGATGTGCCTCGATAGCACGTTTGCCTGCTTCAAAAGCGTACATCTTACTTGCAGGATTATCAGCAGTAGATGCCTTGTGGGTACGCCAATGGTACAAAATCTCCGGTACATGCACCACTTCCCTGGCTTTTTCCACACAACGGAAAATAAAATCATAGTCCTGTGCTCCGTCAAATTCCCTGCGGAATCCGCCCACTTCTTCTACAAGCTGCCGCCGCACAACAAAAAAGTGACAGATATAGTTATTGGAACGAAGCAGATCAATATTAAAATCTGGCTTCAGGTGCGGCTGAAAATGCTCATCCAGTTCAGCAGTCACCTTATCCTCATCTGTGTATACTGCATCCCCGTGCTCATGCTGGTTCAGTGCATTCACAACCTCGTAAAGAGCATTTGGCGCAAGAAGATCATCATGATCCAGAAGCCCCACAAATTCTCCCTTTGCCATGGCAAATGCAGCATTGGTGTTCTCTGCAATCCCTTTATTCTCAGTGAGTTCCTGCCAGCGTACTCTCCTGTCCCTGCTGCTGTATTCTTCCAGCACTTTTCTCATGGACTGATCTTCCGGACTTCCATTGGCAATGCAAAGCTCCCAGTCCTCATAGGTCTGTGCTTCCAGTGAATCGATCATCTGCCGCAAAAATAATTCCGGAGTACGATAAGCCGGAACTACCACGCTGATAAGAGGTGCGTAAGCAAATTTTTTCTTTCTTTGTTTGTCAAGGACCGTCTGGTCCGGCACATATGCCGCGTACCAGGGACCATAAGGGATCTCCTCCGGCTCAAAGCGCTCGTGCAGCCGTATCCAGAACTCCCTGGGACCATAATGCTTCAGATACAAAAGTCCCTTCTGGATCATGTAAGGAGATAATTTTTTGAAGAAACGAGACCACTGGATCCGTCCCTCTGATCCGTTTTTATCGCTCATATTAAAATCCTTTGCTTTTATAATGACCCTATTTTAACATTGAAGAAACAATTTTGCAAGGAAGCTGTAAAAGAAAGGTTGAATTGAACCACATTTTAGGATATGATTATATTTGTATTATATTTTTCTATTTTACAGGAAAAATATACTATATGTTATACTTGCAGCAGAATTGTATCTGCACTGTCAGAAAGAGTGTTACCATGTTGTTCACAGACAGCACTGCAGATACCCTTATTTTAATACAGGAGTTCATTATACTATGAAAAAGCGAAAGATAACCTCAGTTTTTCTGGCTCTTGGTCTTTTTGCATCTCTTCTTTTCCAGGTTCCCATATCTGCAGAAGAGGCAGACCAGAGTGCAGCAGTTGAAGCATCAGGTACCATATCTACCAATTCCATTTCCGGATGGCCACAGGCTTCCGATATTTCTTCTGAAGCGGCTGTAGTCATGGAGAATACCACCAATACCATTCTCTATTCCAAGAATGCAGACGAAGTACTTTTCCCTGGAAGTACAGTCAAGATCATGACCTGTCTTCTGGCTCTTGAGAATACACAGCTCACAGATGAGGTTACCATGACCGCCACCGGAGTTTCCGGTGTCACAGACGGTGGTGCCAGTATTTCCTCACAGGTTGACGAGGTCTTCACTGTAGAGCAGTGCCTGTATGCCATTATGGTTGCCTCTGCCAATGATATTGCACTGCAGATTGCAGAGCATGTAGGCAGTTCTGTAGACGGCTTTGTCCAGCAGATGAATACCCGGGCACAGGAGCTTGGATGTACCAATACCGTATTCACGAATCCCACCGGACTTCCGGATGACAACCAGCACACTACAGCCCACGACATGGCGCTGATCATGCAGGCCGCCATCCAGAATGAGTCTTTCAGAACCATCGCAGCAGCCACCAGCTACACGATCCCTGCCACCAATAAAGCGGCAGCCCGTAACCTGACCAGCAAATTCACCATGACAGATACTGGCAGCACCGGATTTTATGAAGGATGTATCGGCGGTAAGGAAGGTTATACGGAAGCCTCCGGAAGTACACTGGTATGTGCAGCCCAGCGAAATGGCATGACTCTGATCAGCGTAGTCCTGAAAGGTGCTTCCGGTCAGACAGCTCCTGATGCAGCCTCTATTCTCAATTATGGATTCGATCAGTTTGTAACTTTATCCCTTGGAGACAGCGATTTCAGCATTATCTCCGGCGGTGACGTAGTAGTTCCAGCCGGCACCGGTGCCGATAGCCTTACCACAGAAGATTCCCAGAACGGCGACCAGATTGACCGCACCTACCTTTTTAACGGCACTTCTGTGGGATCTGCAGTCCTTGAAGTTGTTCAGTCTGATGATACTGCCTCCGTCCAGGAAGGTCAGCAGCACATGCAGGCTGCCAAGGATTACTCCGATAATCACACTGAAATTCCGTATTTTGTAATTGCCGGTGTATTCTTACTTCTTCTGATTCTTTTGATCTGGAGGATCGTGAAAATCGTAAAATCCTAATAAAAAGCCCAGTCAGGACAGGGTATCTTCCTCTCCCGACTGGGTTTTTATATTAGTTCTGCATCAAACTATTTCATCCTTCTTCTCATACGCCATCCTGAATGCACAATCCCCTCTCACAATGCTCAGATTCGGATTGTAATACGGATCACCCTTTTTCAGAAAATCTCTGTAACGTTCCCGGAAATGATCCACCTCTTTCTGAAGACGCGCCTTCTTCTCCGGCGTATTCTCCAGTCCGCGTGACTTAGATTCATAATGGTACAGGCAGGCCTCCGGAGTAAATACAACCAATTTACCAAGTGCCCTTGCCCTAAGACAGAAGTCAATATCATTCAGTCCCACTGCAAAGCTTTCATCCAGCCCATGAAGTTCCTCAAAAACGCTTCGCTTCACCATCAGACAGGCGCCTGTTACTGCGCTCTCATCCTGTGTAGTTGCCAGTCTCCACAAATATCCTGTGGCATATCTGTCATATCCGGTAAGAATATGTCCTGCAAAACCTGCGATTCCTACCACGACACCAGCATGCTGAACCGTATTATCCGGGTAAAGGAGCTTGGCACCTACAATGCCCACATCCTCTCTCTGGCAATAGCCCATCATGTTCTCCAGCCACTCTGGAGTAATAACCTCTGTATCATTATTCAACAGAAGTAAATAATCTCCATCCGCATATTTTGCACCAAAATTGTTGATTGCTGAATAGTTGAAGGGACCATCCCATGTAACCACTTTTGCCTGAGGATACCGCTTCTCAAGTTCCTCATAATAGTGGAAGGTCTCTTCCTTCTCACTGTTATTCTCAATTACTATAATCTGGATATTTTTCCAGGTGCTCCTCTCCAGAATGGAAGTCACACATTTATTCAGATCCTCTGTATGATCCTTATTCGGAATCAGAATTGATACCTTCGGGTCACCCTCTATAACAAAATGGGTTCTGAAAACGACCGGGCATCCAGTGTATTCCACCTCTGCCTTAATTCCCATGCGCTCATAATGCCCTGCAAGAGCCTTTTCTCCTGCGATCACTGCATATGGCTTGTCATCCGGATTGCCCGCTGTGGAACCCTCATGGCTTCTCCAGTGATACAGAATTTTGGGAATATGGCGGATCTTCTCACTGTCTGTATGCTCCGTGCAGCGAAGCAGAAAATCAAAGTCCTGGGAACCGTCATATTCTGGCCGCAAAAGTCCTGTTCGGTCGAGAAGTGTTCTCTTTACAACCACCAGATGGCAGATATAATTTACGCAGCACAGATAATCAGGGTTAAAATCCGGCTTAAAATGAGGGAAAAGCCGATTTCCTCTTATATCAATAATATCCTCATCAGAATAAATAAGATCCGCCTCCGGATGCTGTGAGATTTCCTTTGCCATCTGATAAAAAGCTTCCTCTGCCAGGGTATCATCATGATCTGCAAATGCAATATAATTTCCAGTGGCAATTCCAATAGCAGCATTTGTATTGTCTGAAATCTGCAGCTGTTTCTCATTGAAAACAACTTTGATCCTTGGATCCTTTTTCTGATACTCTTCCAGAATACTGCGGATCGGAGAATCTGCTCCACTTCCATCTGAAAGGCAAAGTTCCCAGTTGCTGTATGTCTGCGCCAGCACAGAATCCACAAGAGCCTTCAAAAGGTACTTATCCGTCTTATAGAGAGGAACCACAAGGCTAAACTTAATGTTCTCCCGAAAAACAGTCTTTCTCTGCTGATTCAGTTCTTTCTTAGTAACCCTGTTCTCCTTCAGCCAGGTCTGGTAAAGACCGTCTCCCTTGCTCAATGCTTCCAGCTTGATCAGCGACTTCCGGATCACAGTATGAATGCCATTGGAACGATAATTCTCCATTGCCTTTTTCGAATAAAGGCTGGCTTTTGCCTTAAAGCGTTCGCCCTTTGAAATACCAATCTGGTAGACTGCCTTTTTTCCGTTCTCATCCTTTGCAACAAGATAAGCCTTCTTTCCAGATACATTTTCTGCCTGGATATGGAATCCGCAATCCTTATTCACTTCGCATTCCCGAAACATTTCTGCCACGTCCATTCGGGTATTCCGCTTCAGGGTTATTTTCACAGGCTTTTTATTTTCATCATATACCTGCAGAGAAACCGGTGTAGTTCCTACCGCCCAGCCGGCAAGGATAACCTTCTTCTGCTCTCTGACTATAGATTCCCCATCAACAAAAAGCTGAGGTTTTCCCTGTTTTCTCATAAGATCCGAAGTTTTCATCTTATACCAGAGGAAACGCTCCTTTCCGTTAACAGCGTACACCTGAAGTTTTTTGTAATTCTGCAGATTTTCAGGCAGGGTAACTAATACCTCCACCCATTTGCCTCCTGGATTTTTCGTCTCCACAGCCCTCATAAATCCGGTCATCACAGTAATCAGGTTTGTCTCAGAAGGAAGGCGGATACCGTCCAGATAACACTCTATATCTGCTTCCTTTGAAACCCTTCCTGTGATCATATATTTGCAATTATCATTCAAAAGAAACCGTTCTTTTTCAACCAGCATTACCTTTTGATTCATTCTACTTTCCTTTCTTTGCAGAAGATTCCCAACCATTTTTCAAACGGCCCACTGCTTCTCTCGCCCGCTCTCCAAGCACTCCTTTAAGACTGTGGCTTCTCACCTCAAGGGAACAGATCTCATTCAGCATATCTTCCTTTGCCTCATCAATCTCCAGATTCAGTGTAAGATTCTTAGCACCTTCCGGAACCTCTATATCTACAATACAGGGATCAAACCGCGAAAGGAAAGCCCAGCTGCCGCAGATTGTTCCTTCGGGTGTCAGAACCCCGTCCAGGGAAGCTGGCATCCTGTCAAAACGGATTGCTGCAAGATGTACCGTACACGGATGATCACCTGGATCAATTCTAATAAACCTGCAGCTTTTCGGCAGATTCAAGGTGCATTTTACCTTTCCGGCCATAATAGGTCTTTTTACAGAACTTGCTTCGGAATACATACCTCTTTGTTCTGCGAAATATACCTGCAGCGGTCCCAGATTACTCAGGGACAAATATTCCACCCCGGGAGTCATTGTGGCATACATCTCCCTCATAGGAACATGCATGCCTGTAATATATACCTGAAAACCGCTTTCCATTCTGGAAAAACTGGTTCTCATCACTTCTGAAATACCAAATTTCTCATAAAATCCGGCTGCATTCAGCACTTCACGCACTTTATGCGTCTGTATATAGTAATGGATGATCCGATACAGTACAAATTCACAGGGAACAGGAAACTCAAATGTCCATTCATAGTCCAGAAGTGTATATGGACGGGTCATTACAACATTGTCACAGATCATATCAATATTCGTAACATCTGTACATGTCAGTCCGCCAGGCATAGGCACATCACCGAAAACATTTTTGAATTCCTCAGTTATTGTGAACGGCTTTTTGCTGTGAAGCTTCTGTACGTTTTCCAGATATTCCGTAAAAATTTTCTCAGCTTTTTCCTTTTCTCCCTTTCCCAGCAGATCATCCAGATATTCTGCAAGATTCTCCTGTTCCAGATACTCAAAATAAGCACAGTCTTCGCCTATCTCGCACTTGTTGCTCAGAAACGGAACTTCCCCATACATCTGATCAAGCTTCTGATTCCATTTTTTCATGCGAAGAACATGTTCTTTTCCTTCCGGATACAGCCATTTTTTCTCCAGCCATCTTTTCCCATCTTCTTCCACAATGTCAGTGCGAATTGCGAAGGAACGGCTTCTTTCATTGGAATATTTACTGAAAATAATCTCTTTCATTTGTTTTCCTTCCTTTCCACAATCACCAGGAATGAATTGGAAAATTCCTGAAAAAGTCCTGCATCAGTGAGGGAATCGTATACTTTCCCCTCATTGAACAATTGTATTCTGTTACGGTCAAAATTACAGAAATTATCCCGAAGCTCGCCTTTCTTCGGCAGACGCTTGTCTGAATAAATAGTCATCGGGAATTTATAATCCGGATATGGATAATAGAAAGTGGTCTTAAATTCACCAGCCTGGTCAATAATATCAGACAGTTCCTTTCTGGAAAAAGTCCGCACACTTCTGGTATCCGGATAGTTCTCCAGTCCTTCAAAATATTTTCCCACATGATCTTCGGTGCAGCCGGCCCAATATTTCAGGCCAAGTCGGTTCTCAATCGCGATCACGATTCTGCCTCCCAGTGCCAGATGGCGGGCAATGCGTCTGAGCATTTCCACATAAGGCTGTGCTGTCCCGATATAGCCCTGGGAATATTCAAACACACCGATCAGGGTAATGTAATCATATTTCTCAGTAAGGCTACTCTCCACATCCTGAAAATTTCCTACCATAATTTTCACATTATCACATTCGCGATTTCGATATGCATTGATGGTGCTACGCATTTTCGACAGATCGATACAGGTGACACTTTTGGCTTTTCGCGCGAGAACTCCTGTGATCGGTCCACAGCCGGACCCGATTTCCAAAACTTTCTGTTCTTTTGTGATAGGAAGCCACTCCAGAATGTTCTGGCGAATATGTGAAAAATGATAAAGGACCGGCCAGCTGTTTCGTTCATAGATCAACTGGTTTAGTTCCTTCTCCTGATAATTTTTCGCAATTTCAAGAAGCTCTTCTTCCACAGGACCATCGCTGTACAGATCCTCGCCTGGGTAATACTCATAATCTAATGTTACGTTTCCGATTTTTTCCTGCATATTTTATTATTCCTCTATCCACACTTTGGAATTCATATCGTAGAATCCAACTGTATTTTTGGAAGAAACCACAGTTATGTTGCATGCATCATATAAACGATGGAATACGGTAAAATCTCCATTCCGATAGCCGGTACAGCCAAAGGAGAGAAGATATTCCCCACCCTGCATATCCATTTTCTGCTCAAAAACCACTACACACTCATCCCCTGCGTCTGTGTGTTCCACATTCACACCTTCATACATAGTGTTGGTTCCTGTGATCTCAGTTCCCTGAATATTCTTGAATGTGAAAGCCATAATAGGCTGCTGAATGCTTTCATGAAAATGAATGCGCATTTTAATCTGAAATTTAGACCCCTTCTCGATCGTGTTGGTCTGAAGGCTCTTGGAATCCATTACAACGAAGTCTGTGATCTCAGCCTGTTTTTCCCCATACTCCAATGTGTTCGGGTTCACAAGGAATCCCTGTTTCCAGTCTTCTTTCTTTGTCTCTGAGCCTTCTGCCTGTTTCACCGGATCCTGATGTACCAAAAGCTGCTTATACATGTCTACCATAGCTTTAGGCGTACCCTCGTCCAGCATGACACCCTGATTCAAAAGAATAACACGATCGCAGTATTTGGAAATGCTTCCCAGGTCGTGACTTACAAACAAAATAGTTTTGCCCTGTTTCTTAAATTCCTCAAACTTATGATAGCATTTCGCCTGAAAAAATACATCACCTACAGAAAGTGCTTCATCCACTACCAGGATCTCCGGATCTATGTTGATAGCCACAGCAAAGGCCAGGCGTACAAACATACCACTGGAGTAGGTCTTTACCGGCTGATGGATAAAGTCACCAATATCTGCAAAACTGAGGATTTCATCCAGCCTTGCGTTGATTTCTTCTTCGGAAAAGCCTAACATGGTACCATTCAGGAAAATATTTTCCATACCAGAATATTCCGGATTAAATCCGGCTCCCAGTTCCAGAAGAGCCGAAATTCTTCCATTTACGGTTACGGTTCCGGCTGTAGGAGCCAGTACACCGGTAATAATTTTCAGAATAGTGGATTTTCCGGAGCCGTTTGTTCCAATAATACCAACGCATTCTCCTTCTCCAATATCAAAACTAACATCCTTAAGTGCATAATGTTCTTTATACAGCTTCTTACGACTAAGCCCCAGAGAATCCTTCAGGCGGTCCAGTGGTCTGTTATAGAGCTTATACATCTTGGACAAATTTCTTATTTCAATGGCGTTTTTACTTTCCACGTTGTTTCCTTTCTTTTCTATCCGCATCATAACTGCTCAGTTCCTCTACAGTTCTGTACTTCATCGAACATGTCTCATGAGCCGTTACCTTCCCTCTTCGCTGAATACATTTCGATTCATAACTGCTTTTCTCCTATTTACAGAACATCTGCAAAATGAACCCGAAGCCGCTTAAAGATCCAGTTTCCAAACAGGAAGCAGCAGATGGCAAATACCCAGAAATATAATGTCCAGACTGGTCTTTCGAAGAACCAGCGCTTGATAATAAATGCGTCACGATATCCTGATACAATATAAAATACAGGATTCAGCTGAAGAATTTTGTATAGAAGGCTGTTGGTACCGATCATGCTCTCTGACACCCACATAATAGGAGTCAGCCATACTCCAACCTGTAATCCGATACCAATAATCTGGTTCAGATCGCGGAAAAGGACTGCTATTGCACTGGTAGCATAGCAAAGTCCCAGAACAAGGAAAAAGACGCATGCACTATAATACAATATCTGAAGGTAGTACCAGTCAGGAAATCTTCCGTTACATATATAAAGAATAATTGCCAGAAGTACAAAAAAGCCATGTACAAATAAAGCGGAAATTATTTTTACTACCGGAAGGACGCTGATGTTGAACACTACCTTTTTTACAAGGTAATTGTATTCCAGAAGCGAATTGGTACCTCCGGAAAGCGCATCAGAAAAGAAAAACCAGGGCACAATACCAGCTACCAGATAAAGCACAAAAGGGACTCCCAGTTCATCTGTGTTGGACCGGAACCCCACTGAAAATACAAACCAGTATACCAGAATTGTTACCACTGGCTGAACGAAAGCCCAGAAGGTTCCAAAATAAGAACCTGCATATCGGGTCTTAAAATCATTTTTTGCCAGTTTCATAACCAGCCGGCGGTTTTTATATAAATCCGCCGGCAGGGAAAAAATAGACTTAAGCATTTACAGTCTCCTATCTGTTAAGTTCCTTAAAGCTGCCCCATTTCTGATCCTTGTCAGAGAAGATCAGCTCCATACCTTCCGGAATCGGCCACTGTACATTGATGTCCGGATCATTCCAGATCAGACCGCCCTCATCGTTTGGATGATAAAAATCGGAGCATTTATAAGTAAACTCAGCATTCTCAGAAAGAACCAGGAAGCCATGTGCAAATCCTTTCGGAATAAAAAACTGTTTCTTATTCTCTGCTGAAAGAACAACTCCGTACCATTTTCCATAAGTTTTGGAGCCCTCTCTTAAATCTACAGCCACATCAAACACTTCTCCGTTTACTACGCGGACAAGTTTGTCCTGTGGATAATGAAGCTGGAAATGGAGACCTCGAAGAACACCATAACGTGAGCTGGACTGATTATCCTGTACGAATTCTACGTCAATTCCTGCCTCTTTGAAGTCATTGTAATTGTAAGTCTCCATAAAATAACCTCTGGAATCTCCAAATACGGTTGGCTCAATTACTTTTAATCCTTCAATATCATCACAATTTGTTACTTTAATTTTTCCCATTTTCTTTTCTCCTTATTTATCTTTCATTTTATATTCAGTCAAATTTACAGTCTTATCGACTTCTTAAAGCATGTTTGAAAAAGTTTTTCTGCAAGATGTGTGTCACAATTTATGGGAGATTTTTCAAACACGCTCTAATATACATGATTCCGTCTGATAAATCAAGATTATTGGTTGCGGTTACTGTTCATCCAATCTGTACTGTTTGGTACATACACCATTTTTGTTAAATACGGAAACGAGTCCATCTGCACTGGTCAGGCTCACGTTCTGCGCACGTACTCCTGCGCCGGCACCCGTTCCGCGGTAGAAATAATATTTTTTTCCTTTGATGGTGTACCAGCCCTTATAAGCCTTTCCATTTTTTCCAAAATAGTAAGTATTCTTCCTGCCATTCTCTGTGAGGGTGATAAACTTGTTCTTTGCACGGTAACCTTTACTTCCAAAATAGTAAATGCTGCCGTTAGCTGCTACATATTTGTAATTCTTTTCCATGGCAAAGGATGTAGTGCTGAAATAATAATATTTCCTGCCCACCTTGCGCATACCTGTCAGGGCTTTGCCATCTGCTCCGAAATAGTAGGTCTTGCCTTTCTTTGTCACAACTTTATTTTCTACACGTACACCGTTTTTGTCCACGTAATAAGCAGTGCCGTCTTTCTTGATCAGCTTGCTTTTATATAAGTGTCCGTCTACGGAACTAAAGCAGTAATACTTGCCATCAATTTCCAGCCAGCCTTTGGCCTTTTTATCATTTGTGTAGTAATATTTTCTGCCTTTAACAGTGGTCCAGCCATTCTTGTGAATCTTGGGATCTGAATATAAAGGCTGTTTTGCAGGGGTATAGCCTTCCTGAGAATTCCATCTGGGAACAACCTTGGTTGTATAATCTACATAGCCAAAGTTCAGATCCACATTGTTCTCTTTGGGAACTCCACTGATCAGCTTCTTGGTACTGATCATACCTGGAACTTCATCACCAGCTGTGCACTGCCAGATGGTGTATTTGTATTTGCTGGCGCTCGGTGCAAGAATTGTATCTCCGTAGCTTGCAATCCAGACATCCAGACCGGAGCCTTCCAGAACGTTCCAGTCTACAAAATTATTATACCAATTCAGATTCATGTAGAGAATTGGTGTATATCCTGCCTTGCGAATCTCATCACAGAATGTGAGAGCTATCTGGGAAATTTCCTTTCTAGTCAAGGTTCCCAATGTAGCTTCATCTTCCAGGTCAAAAGCTACCGGATAGGAAACCTTATGTCCCTGCATCTGACGAATAGCCAACTGCGCTTCAGCAAGTGCTTCTTTGTTTGTCTTGGCAAGACTGTATACATAAGTTCCTACCGGCACATCTGCTGCTTCTGCCTCAGTCATATTATAGTCATAATAATCATCCAGATGTCTGGTTCCATAGGAAATACGCACAAAGGCAAAATCCAGATCTTTCTTGGCTTCCTTCCAATTGATCTTTCCCTGCCATTCTGAGATATCCATACCTCTGGTAATGGCTCCTTCTACTTTCTTTCCACTTCCATTGTAGCAGACTCCATCAATTTTGTGCCATGCCTTTGAGCTTGTCTTGGAAGAGGAATCTCCTACACTTGGTGCCAGATGCGCATCTGGTGAAACATTTTCAATATTATATGGCTTATTTCCTGCATTGGCACTTACATCTGCAGTTGGTCCTGCAATTATTGCAGTTCCAAGCATAGCTGTATATAAACCGGCAGACAGCCATTTTTTCCATTTTCCCATATCTCCTCCTGATAAACAGTTTCAGGTTACAATCCTTACCGGACCAGTAGTGTTTACCGTTTTCCCTTATTCGCTTGTTTCTTACAAGATGTTAAAAATGTGTTACTTTGTTATTATACAGTTTCCATTTTCAAATTTCAATGTTATTCTCCAAAACAGTAAAAAGGTGCCTTAAAATCATCAAATCTGATAATTTTAAGACACCCTTTTTGGCTTTTTATGTCGTTTTTTTATCAACAACTATCTTTCAGAGTAAGCTATTAAGCTGCCGGATCGGTCGGATCATAGTATCCGCCATTCTTAGTTCCCTTCAGCGGTGTAATTGCGCGACGTCCCAGCGGTCCTTTGAATACTTCGTCAGATTTATAGATTCCATCGAAAATATAAATAGTGGAACCATTGCAGTTCTCATATACCCATTTTGCATCAGCAACACAGGTACGGATACAGCCATGGGAAGCCGGGCTTCCAAGCTTAAGATATGCACTAACCGGCAAATTATAGCTGTTTGCTGAGCCGCATGCAATAGAGTGGACGAAAATTCCGCCCTGACCAGCACCATCTACATGAGTACCATACTGTCCCCAGGACGGTCCCATAAGCGCCTGCCATCTGCTGTATCTTGTCAGTTTATATCTGCCTGTCGGAGTATCTGTTCCAGGATTGCCTACTGAAACACGAATGGTCTTAACCGGAATTGTACGGTTCGCATCTGCATAAATTGTCATAACACCATTTACACGGTCCACTTCAACTGTATATCCGGATTTGTAAATATTTGTCACGTCATTGATTCTGTAACCATTCTTATCAAAATAATACAGCTTACCATCAATCCACTTGGATTCATTTTGCACAAAGCCCTTCTTATCCGGGTTAATGTAACGAACCAGATTCTGGGAATTGTCTACAACCACCCAGCCTGTAGTGAACTTACCAGTGGCATCTACATATCCGTATTTTTTGCCTTTCTTCACGAATGCATTCTTCACAAGACTCATATTCTTGAAGTAATACCAGTTTCCATCAATCTTCTGCCATCCGCTCTTGCGAAGTACACCCTTAGAGTCTGCAAAATATGTTTTTTTCTTGTAAACAAACATTTCATTCTTAACCATCTGGCCATTTCTTGTATTAGATGTAGATGGTTTAAAGAAATAACTCTTGCCATTGATTACGGTAACTCCGCTGGCAAGTCTTCCGTCAGCTTTGAAATAATATCCGTTTCTCAGTGTATTGGCATAATGCTTTCCTTTTTTATTGAACAGGAACCAGCCATAGAATTTCCCCTTAGAGGTGGTTACTTTCTGCCATCCGGTTTTCTTCACAATCCGGCCAGCAGTAGAACCAAAATAGTACATTCTGTTTCCAGCCCCAGGACAGCGGTGCCATACCTTTTTCCATGTTGCTCTTGCACCGGTTTCTGTTACATAATATTGTTTCTTTTTATAAGTGACAATACGCTTCTTATAAATGCAACCATTCTTATCTGTCAGATAATATTTGCCATCTGTGGCTTTCTTCATAGTCTTCTTAAGAAGATAGCCATTCTTATCGATCAGATAGGAATTTTCCGCATCTTTATGTCCGTCAAGATCTGTTACAATAACGCCATGAACCATAAGCTGTCCAATCTTACTGCTGTCCAGCTCACCGGAATCATAATATTTCCACTGCTCACCGGCTGTTCCTACAAAACTCTTCCATCCATCACGGTACATCTTTCCTGGAATTTCCTGATCTGTTTCTGCTGGCTGGAAGTAGTACTGTGCAGCTACTCCGTTTACTGTCAGAGTAACATCCCCTGTACGTGGTGTTCCATTCTCATCCAGACAATAATACTCATCATTGATCTTATAATATCCTGTATATGTATTATTTGCCTTGGCGGCTTCATCCAGCTGTGCGGTGGTTAATGCCTTACCATCTGCGCCATAATAATGGAAGTTTCTGCTTTCTTTGTTCCACAACCAGTAATCCTTCTTCATCTGACCAAGTGTGGTCTTCCACGGTACCAGTGCAGCACCCTGTCCATTATATTCTGTATATGCCTGTGCACTATCGGAAGCTGTAAAATAGAATTCACCAACAGCCCCATTTGCACTCTCCGTTCCAGCTAAAGTCTTAATGCCGGTAACCAGAAATCCATTGGCATCAAACAGATAACTTCCTGTATGAACTGCTCCAGCCTCGTTTCTTGTAGTAATCTCTACAATTCCATCTGCCGCAGTATAATATTCAGCCTGAGCAGTTGTTCCTTCAGCCTCTACACTTTCCGTACCTGCTGCTTCGCCATTCTCCTGGACTTCATCAAAAGCCTGAATCTCATCAGAACCAGCCACATTCTGAGCCTCAGCAGCTGCACTTACAGCTGATTTCTTCTTGCGAAGCTTAAAACCATCAGCTGTCTGCTCCCATTCTTTCCAGTCAAATACTCCGTCTGAATTATCTGCCTGCACTTCCTGAGTCCCATCCAATGTGCCTTCAGGAACAGCTTCAAATCCATCTACCGGAGCAGTACTTCCATTCTCCTCCACTGTTTCACCTGAAGTAAAGCCATCGGAAAAACCATCTGTACTTTCTCCTGAATTTTCACTGTCTGTATGTTCTTCCTTGTCCTGGCTTTCCTGTGCCTGCTGCTCCTCAGCTGCTGCCGTATCCGCAGGTGCCTCTGTATCCTCAGACGGCTGTACTGCTTCTGCTCCGTCTTCTGTTTGCACATCTGCTGCCTGTTCAGATGTAAATCCGGATTCAAATCCGCTATCCAAAGCTGCGGCTGGAACTTCCAGACCCATGGACACACTTAACATAATCCCTAAAACTGCGGCTGCTACTCTCTTTTTCACTTTTATGCCTCCCTATTGTAACGTTGTAAATCTTATTCTCCTAAACCATTGTTGATAACAGTTACAAGATTTCTTAAAGCCTCTGTTTCGTCCTCGCCTTCGCAAAATATAGTAATCTCATCACCACATTTCACACACGCGCCCAGAACACTGAGCACGCTTTTGGCATTGGCAGACCCCTGACCATACTGAAATGTTATAAGAGATTTATATTTCATAGCTTCCTTACAAAGAATGCCTGCCGGTCGTAAATGAAGGCCGGAAGGATTGTTCACCCTTACTTTCTCACTTACCATAATTTCTCTCCCTTATTGCTGCTGTTCTCTGGATCCATGGCAATATATTTTGCCAAACGTTATCCGTAAACAACAGCTCATTCATTATTAGTATCTGAATTGGAAACTTCTGATATAGTCACATCTGCAACCACATCATCCAGAAGTTCAAATCCCTTAGGCAGCTTCACAGTCACAGGGATCTGATAGCTTCCTACTTCCATATCCTTCAGATCAACAGAAGCTTTCACTTCGTCAAGATTAAAGTCATCAAGCTCTCCAGCTGTTGCTTTCACGCGGATTTCAATCTTATCTGTTCCAAATGTTACCAGAAGATTATCAGCAAGGTTATCTACCGTAACCTGATTGGAGGGAAGACCATATGAATGACTTCCAATAGGTAAAATACTTACCTTCACCCAAACGTCCTCACTGGTTCCGCTTGTCAGCTTCACATCCTCAGGAAGCACATCTTTCAGACTGACTTTCTTCTCAATATCAGTTGTCTCTCCTGTAATATCAATATCAGTACCGCCTATCCAGATCGTGTTGTCATTCTGCTTCAGAGTCTCCAATGCCTCATCTGTTCCCGCAATACTTACAGTATCCGGAACAGTAGTCACACTCTCCACCTGATAGCCATCTGCCGGCACACCTACATAGTCCGCACCAATATTAACGCCTGTGCGAATCTTCCAAAATTTAGTTGTAACAACAACTTTGGTATTATCTATGGTGAGATAAGCCATTCTTCCGGCAAGACTGTCCTGATTCTTATCAATAATATTCAGTTCTGCCTCTTCGGAAAAATCCTTTGTTCGGCCATCAACATCAACGGTCGCATTTACTTTGTCAATTTTATTCACAAGAGATTTCGGACCTGTAATTTTAACTTTCTCCGGACTTGCAGTCTGGGAACCAACCTCGTAGCCCTTGCCCGGCTGGCTGGAACCGTAATTTACATTAACCAGAAACTCCTGTGTTACTTTTTCTTCCAGTCTGACACTGAGATACTGTGGTGTCACTTTAATATTCTCGGGGCTGATTCCCGGACAGGAGGCAGTGATTGGAACCATAACCGGATCTGTATCAAGGCTTCCTGCCTGCTGCAGATCTGCCGTCAAGGTTATATTGGTCTGAGTAATCCTGGAAAGAAGTCTTCTCTCTCCTGTGATTGTAACCCTTATAGGATCCGGATCATCATCCTGCATACACATCATGTTTGCACTATCCACATAAGCCGTATTCTGGAGTTCTACATTTTCTCCGGCAATGGTGATACTTTTACTGGATACCGGATTGTCCACATTTACCACAATAAACCAGATCAGAAATCCGATGAAAACAGACATGATCTTCAAGGTAAAATTCCTAGTCAGCTTTGTCTTCTTCATGTCTCATTCTTCCTTTCAACAGATGACGCAGTTTACTGTTAGTTACAACCTTTTTATTCTGAGCCTTGATCAATGCAGATCTCAGTTCAGCACTGGTAAGACCTCTGCTGAGCTGTCCGTTCTGGGCCATGGACACCTGCCCGGTTTCTTCTGAAACAATAATTGTCAGGGAATCACTTACTTCACTAATTCCCACACCAGCTCTGTGTCTGGTTCCAAGCTGTTTGCTCAGCTCCATATTGTCGGAAAGAGGCAGATAACAGGTAGCTGCTACAATTCGATTCCCACGCACCAGGACAGCGCCATCATGGAGTGGTGTATTATGTTCAAAAATATTGATCAGGAGCTGACTTGTAAGAACTGCATCCACATTGATTCCTGTGCGCTCATATTCACTTAAGCGGATATTCTGCTCAATGACGATCAATGCGCCAGTTCTTACTTCTCCCATGTCAAAACATGCCTTCACAAGCTCATTGATTGTTTTATCTGTAAACCTTTCCTGTACCTCTTTGCCGGCATCCAAAGGGAAAATAGAAGCCATAAACTTCTTCTGTCCCAGCTGCTCCAGCATTTTCCGAAGTTCTGGCTGGAAAATAACAACAACACTGGTAAGAAGTATAGTAGAAAGATTCTTAATGATCCAGAGGATCGTATTCATTTTCAACACATATGCAAATAAAATAAAAAGGAGTACTATCAGAATTCCCTTCAACAGAGTATAAGCGCGGGTAAACTTGATCCACACCATAAACTGATAGATAAAGAAGGAAATCAGGGCAATCTCCAGTATGTCTGTTACTCCCAGACTGGGCAGGGAGAGTTTTGACAAATATCCTGATAATCTGACTGCCATATCCTGCATAGTGTACTCCTTTCTTTGTTACCATTCACTGCCAAGCAGTAACCTTAAAGATCTTTAAGAGATTCTTCAAGCTTTTTTTCAAAATCAATATCCTTAGCAGCAGGTTTCTCTGCCTGTCTTGGCTTTCTGTCTGCTGCTGGAGAAGCTTTCTTTCTTTTAGGCTTCTCATCCTGTCGGAAGATTGGATTGGCATAAGTACCAGAGTTGTCCTCTGCCTTGCGCTCTTCACGAACAGGTTCTGCATTTATTTTCTTAATACTTCTCTCGGAAGTTGCAACAGAAGCCTTGGGAACTGCTTTTACATAATAGAAGTACTCATCATCCTCATACTCCAGACGCTCTGCACGGCTGTAATCTCCTCCAAATGCAAAGAACTCAAGCACAAGTGCCAGGAGAACAGCTGCAATCGTACAGATCAGAAGCGGAACCATTGCAACAGTTGCATTCAGGTTCATTCCAAAACTTCCAACAAGCATTATAAACACATAGGCAACACCGCCTGTAATAATAGATATCCTCCATGCATGATCAAAAGAGCGGGTACGGATCAGATGTACCAGAAGGATAACTGCTACAAAAGCAACAACTGCAATCCACATTCCCCAGTTCTGTACCAGACCGTCAGCCATGATCTGCAGCTTATCTGTCATCTCCAGATCCGGATTCACAAGAATTGTTGACTGTGATCTTAAAAAACGGATAAAATAATACATAACCACACCGCAGCCAGCCGGAATTGCAGATAAACTACTCTCCATAAGTCCGCTTCCAATAGGAAGTAATGCCGGAAGGCTGAATGCAAAGGAAAGCGGTGTAAATACAAATGTTACATTCTGTTCACCACTGAACCTCAGGAAAAAGATCAGCATCAGAAGGATCAGAACGAGCATAAATGCCGCAATTTCAATTCCAAGTGCATAACTGTGAACAAGGATCAGCACAAAACCAATGTACATCATAGCGGAAGACGGCAAAATGGAACAGATCAATGCCAGGATCAGTACTAAAAATACATTATTCAGGCGAGACATATATCCCATATTCGCATTGATCCACAGGAAATAAACCAGTGCAAGAACAAACCTCATCACAGGCAGGATATACATTTCATACTGTCCGTATATTTCTTTTATTTTCTGCTTTAACTCAAGTAATGCTGTCATTTTCTATATCCTCCTGACATTTCACGTCCTGCGAATTTCTTTTCTTCACGAGTATAGATTTTCTCTAATTTCGTCAGCTGAGTGTAATACTGTTTTACACTCTTCTTCGCCTTATGGTACTTCACAGTGTACTGGATATATGTCAGCACAGAATATAATACCAATATTCCTATATATCCCCCCAGGGCTACAACTCCAAGAGAGATCAGATCCATCTTGTGCACATTATCCAGCAGATATTCCAAATTATACGCTGCAATTACAGCCAGTATCAATCCATATCCAATTGTTACAAGAAAGAAATTCTTAATCAGCGCCAGACCAATATAGTCACTCCTGTAGTACTTGCTTACCGGAAGATACTTTCTGCCTTCCTGTTTCTCATATACAGCAAGCTGATCCATTATCTTTACTTTTTCTTCGTTTATCATAAATGGCTCCTTATGCGTTTCTTTTAAAGCTGAAAAGCTATACTCATACAGGATGATTGTATCATATATCCCATGCCATGAAAAGCATTTTTTTACCTGTTGTTTCCAATACACAGCGTGAGAAAATATACATGGGATGCTCCCTTTTCCAACAGAAGCTTTGCCAGCACATCCATAGTACTTCCAGTAGTATATACATCATCAATAAGCAAGATACGCATTCCTGCAGGATTTCCTACAACCTGAAAAGCTTTTTGAAGATTCTTCTTTCTTTCAGCCGCATCCAGTTTTTTCTGTGATCGGGTAGCATGGCACTTTTTTAGAATAGCAGTATCTACAGGAATCCCAGCATAACGGGACAGTTCTTTCGCCAGAAGTTCAGCTTGATTAAACCCTCTTATGCGCTGCTTTCTTCTATGAAGCGGAACCGGAATGATTATCTGCGGCTTCCATAATGCAAGCATATCTTTTCCGTAGATATACAATGCTTTTCCATAAAAGCGGCTGTATTCCTGACAACCAAAATATTTATATTTCATTATAGAGTATCTCATCCGGTCATCATAGAGAAAAATCCCGCGTCCCTGGTCAAAAGCGCCTGGATGGGCGCCGCAGTCCCTGCAGTATTCTTCATCTCCATTTACCGGTTTTCCGCATTTGTAACACCGTGGCCCCGATACAGGTCTTAAATCTCCGGCACAGTCCAGACAGATCAACTGATGGCTGTTCCTAAGAATCCTGTGACACAGAGGACACCGTCTTGGATACAACAGATCCAGAAAGTTCCTGTATCCTTGCCCAAAGAGAGCTGTAACGTTTCTGTTGCTTCTCATTGCGGATCATCTCCCCGAAAGTCTCCTCACTTCCAACTACAGTAACACATTTCCGTGCTCTTGTAACACCTGTATACAAAAGATTGCGGTTCATCAGCATCTTGGGGCCGGAAAGGAGCGGCAGAATAACTGCCGGATATTCTGAGCCCTGGGATTTATGTATGGTTATAGCATAGGCAAGTTCCAATTCTTCCAGCTGCTTAAAAGAATAGTCAGCGAAACGGCCATCCTCAAATTCCACAGTGGCAGTCTCTGCAAATTCATTGATTTCCTTCAGAATGCCAGTATCTCCATTAAATACGCCCACCCCTTCTTCTACAGGAATTCCGTATTTCCCCCGGACTTCCCATTCCAGCTGATAGTTGTTCCGAATCTGCATAACCTTGTCTCCCTCACGGAAAAGCCGGTCTCCAATTTCTTTCTCTTTTTTACCTGATTCTGGTGGATTCAGGTATCTCTGTAAGATCTGGTTCATCCTCTCTACGCCCAGAAGCCCCTTTCGCATTGGAGTCAGAACCTGTATTTCAAAAGGTCTTGCATCCACATACTTCGGCAGTTTCTCCTGAATCAGTGCGATGACCACGCGGATAATAATATCGGCATCATATCTCTTCAGAAAAAAGAAATCGCGGCTTTTGTTATCAAGGGAAACCTGCTCTCCGTTATGGATCTTGTGTGCATTTACTACAATATCACTGTGAGAGGCCTGCCTGAAAATTTTCTTCAGTTCTACTACTGGAAAAACGCCGCTTTGAATAATATCCCGCAGCACATTTCCAGGACCTACACTTGGCAGCTGGTTCTCATCTCCTACCAGAATGATCCTGGTTCCCGCAGTCACCGCAAGAAGCAGTGAATGCATAAGAAAAATATCCACCATAGACATCTCATCAATAATGATTACATCTGTATCCAGCGGATTCTCTGCATTCCGTTCAAAATGAACACCCTGAGACTCTCTGCCATCCTCATCCGGCACACCGTTCAATTCCAGAAGCCGATGTATTGTCTGTGCTTCATAACCTGTAGCTTCTGTCATTCGCTTGGCTGCGCGTCCTGTAGGTGCTGCCAGACGAAGAGTTGCGCCTTCGCCCTCGAAAAAACGAATAATTGCATTGATCGTGGTAGTTTTACCGGTACCTGGTCCTCCTGTAAGTACAAAAAGGCCATTTCCAGCAGCCTCTACAACAGCCTTCTTCTGCATTTCCTCCAAAACAGTACCTGTTTCTTTCTCAATCTGGGCAATTCTTCGCTCCATCATCTGCTCATTCTGTGGATAACGGATATTTAATTCAGTGAGCATTCTTGCTGTATTCAGTTCCAAGCGGTAATACTGGCTTGGATAAACCAGTACCTCTCTGTCATTCTCTTTTAAAACAACTTTCCGGTCAATTGCCATATCCATCAGATGTTTCTCCATATAAGAAACATCTACCTGAAGCAGCTGGGAAGCTCTGTCAAACAGTTCGTCCTTCGGAAGATATACATGTCCTTCCCCTGAAGCCTGGAGAAGAGTATACATCATACCGCTGCGGATCCTGTAATCTGAATCTGCATGTATACCAATACGTGACGCAATGGTGTCTGCAATTTTAAAGCCAACTCCCGAGATATCATCTGCCAGACGATAGGGATTCTCCTGAAGCACACTGTATACGGACTGACCATATTTCTGATATATCTTTGCTCCAAGATTCAGGGAAATGCCATATTTCTGCAGAAACATCATGGCTTTTCGCATATCTGCCTTCTCAGTCACCTGTACTGCAATCTCTCTGGCTTTCTTCTCACTGATTCCCTTGACTTCCGCCAGCCTTTCCGGTTCTTCTTCCACTATTCTAAGGGTATCCTCGCCAAAACACCGCACAATTCTGGCAGCAAGTGCTGCACCTACCCCTTTAATCGCTCCGGAACCCAGATAACGTTCCATAGCCTGGGTGTCCTCTGGTGCCTTTTCCGCATAAGACTGGATATTAAATTGTCTGCCGTATATATGGTGCTGGGAAAACTGTCCCTCAGCTTCAATGGTCACACCCTGTGTAACGTCAGGAAATGTTCCTATACAAGTCAGCTCTTCCTCTGAATCCGCGGTCTTAAGAACCATAACTGTATATCCATTTTCATCATTGCGGAATATGACATGATCTATATAGCCTGTAACTTTCTCACTCATTTGTTCTTCTCCTGCCGCCAGCACTAACCAAAGGGCACTGCTAGAATGTGTTTGAAAAAGTATTCCCGCAATCTGCACGCCCCACTTTGCAGAAAGCCTTTTTCAAACACGCTCTAGAACGCAGTACCCTTTTCATTATAGTTTACATAATATTTTATCTTTTGCAAAACAGAATAGCCAAATTATATGTTACTGTTTACGCTTTTCAAAGCAATCAGATTATTCTTCCATCCTGGTAATTACTTCCGCATATTTACCGGTTCCCACCACAACCGCAGACATAGCATCCTGCACAGTCAGAGTGCTTACGCCGGTCTTCTGCTCAATGAGGGTGTCCATTCCATGGAGCAATGCTCCGCCACCTGTGAGAACAATTCCTCTGTCTACAATATCTGCAGCCAGTTCCGGTGGAGTTTTCTCAAGCACTCCGTGCACAGTCTCCACAATCTGATTGGTAGCATCCCTCAATGCAATACGGATTTCTTCTGAAGTCAGAGTTACAACCTTGGGAAGTCCGGTGATCACATTTCTGCCTTTTACCTCCAGCATCCGCGGAGATGCTTCCTGGCAGGCAGTTCCGATTTTTATTTTTATGTTCTCAGCGGCCTCTTCCCCAATAAAAAGGCTGTGATTTTTTCTCACATAGCTCATGATTGCCTGGTCGAAATTATCTCCGGCAACCTTTACGGAAGCAGACACAACAGAGCCAGCCATGGAAATCACGGCAACATCAGTGGTTCCGCCTCCTATATCCACGATCAGATTACCAAAAGGCTTCGTCACATCTACTCCGGCACCAATTGCAGCTGCAATCGGCTCTTCCACAAGAAACACTTCCCTTGCTCCGGCCTGATAAGTAGCTTCCTCTACTGCCTTTCTTTCAATCTCTGTGGTTCCGCTGGGGATACAGATACTGATTCTAGGCTTTCGAAAGGCATGGCGACCCATTGCCTTGGAAATGAAATACTTCAGCATCTTCTCCATAACCGTATAATCTACGATCACTCCCTGGCGGATTGGCCGGATTACTTCCATATTTGATGAAACATGTCCGGTCATCTGTCTGGCTTCCTCACCGATTGCTTTTATTTTCTCTGAGTTCTTATCATAAACCACTACAGACGGCTCACTGACTACCAGCCCCCGTCCAGTGGAATATACCTGACTGTTTCTGGTTCCGAGGTCAATTCCAATATCACTGGCAGGCATTAAATTCCCCTTTCTCTCAAAACACTTTGTCACACTTTCTCTGCAAGAATTGTGCCGTAAATGATTACCATTCATATTCCGAACTGTAATCATAAACACCACATTCTGCAGATGTGACTTTATAATTGTCTCATAGATTTTTCATAATTAATAGTCTTCGTACCATTATAAACAAAAATGCTTCAATTGGAAAGAGGTTTATTATCAGAATCACTTCAAATATTTCGCAACATAACGTCCTGTATAAGAAGCTGGATTCTTCGCCACTTCTTCAGGTGTTCCCTTGGCAACAACTGTTCCCCCGCCATCTCCGCCTTCCGGTCCGATATCAATTATATAATCAGCGGTCTTGATCACGTCCAGATTGTGTTCAATTACAACAACCGTATTTCCACCATCCGAAAGTCGACGCAAAATCTCCACCAGTTTCTGAACATCTGCAAAATGCAATCCGGTGGTAGGCTCATCCAGAATATAAATAGTCTTACCTGTACTGCGCTTACTCAGCTCTGCAGCCAGCTTAATACGCTGTGCTTCTCCGCCGGAAAGAGTGGTGGAAGGCTGTCCGAGACGAATATAAGAAAGACCGACATCATATAAGGTCTCTATCTTCCTTCTGATGGATGGAACGTTCTCAAAGAACGTCATTGCCTCCTCAACTGTCATATTCAGTACATCGTAGATGCTCTTATCCTTATACTTCACTTCCAGAGTTTCCCGATTATAGCGCTTACCCTTGCAAACTTCACAAGGGACATAAACATCTGGCAGGAAGTGCATTTCAATTTTAATAATACCATCACCACTGCAGGCTTCACAGCGTCCGCCTTTTACATTAAAGCTGAAGCGCCCTTTCTTATACCCCTTTGCCTTGGCATCTGCTGTAGCAGCAAAAAGATCTCTGATCTGGTCAAATACGCCTGTATAAGTAGCAGGATTAGATCTTGGTGTACGGCCAATTGGAGACTGGTCAATGGCAATTACCTTATCCAACTGGTCTATTCCAATAATATCATCATGCTTTCCCGGGATCACGCGGGCCCTGTTCAGATCTCTTGCAAGATGTTTGTAAAGGATTTCATTGATCAGAGAACTCTTTCCAGACCCGGAAACACCTGTAATACAGGTCATAATTCCAAGAGGAATATCCACGTCTATATGTTTGAGATTATTCTCTGCCGCCCCCTTAACAGTCAGATAACCGGTAGGTTCCTTTCGTACTTCCGGAACCGGGATTTTCAGTTTTCCGCTGAGATATGCTCCTGTAATGGACTTCGGATTCTGCATAAGTTCCTCAGCAGTGCCCATTCCAACAAGCTGTCCACCATGTTCTCCTGCGCCGGGTCCGATATCTACAATACAGTCCGCTGCGCGCATGGTATCCTCATCATGTTCAACCACTATAAGACTGTTTCCCAGGTCTCTTAAGTGCATCAAAGCACCAAGAAGTTTATCATTATCCCTCTGATGCAGACCAATACTTGGCTCATCCAGAATATAGGCAACCCCGACAAGGCCGGAACCGATCTGGGTAGCAAGACGGATTCTCTGTGCCTCTCCGCCAGACAGAGTACCAGTGGCACGTGCCAGGGAAAGGTACTCCAGACCTACATCTGCCAGGAACCCCACTCTGGCTCTGATCTCCTTTAGTATCTGCTTTCCAATAAGCTGCTGCTGCGGAGACAGCTGCATTTCTGCCAGAAATCTCTTCAGCTTATCAATGGACATATTGGTAATTTCATAAATATTCTTATCCGCTACCGTAACCGCAAGTGACTCCTTCTTCAGTCGCTGACCCTTACATGCTTTACATGGAGTGATCTGCATAAAGCTCTCGTATTCCTGTTTCATAGATTCAGAGCCAGTCTCTTTATAGCGCTGTTCCACATTCCTTATAAGGCCTGGAAAAGCCACATCATAAACACCCTCTCCGCGCTGTCCCTTATAATAAACCTTCACAGAATGTCCGCCTGTGCCGTATAGAATAATATCCTGTATCTTCTTGGGATAATCTTTAAAAGGTGTATCCAGATCAAAACCGTATTCCCTGCAAAGGGCATTCAGAATAGCATTGGTAAAACTGCTCTTATCTGTGCAAGACTGCCAGCCCATCACTACAATAGCCCCTTCAGAAATGCTCAGAGACTTATCCGGGATCATAAGATCCGGGTCAAATTCCATCTTATAACCAAGGCCAAGACACTCCGGGCAGGCCCCAAATGGGTTATTAAATGAAAAACTTCTTGGCTCGATCTCATCAATACTGACTCCACAATCCGGACAGGAAAAGCTCTGGCTGAAATTCATATAATTTCCGTCCATTGTATCCACCACAGCCAATCCGTCAGCCAGATTCAATACTGTCTCAAGAGAATCTGTAAGTCTTTTCTCAATTCCAGGCTTCACGATCAGACGGTCTACAATAATGGCAATCGTATGTTTAATATTCTTATCCAGGGTAATCTCCTCAGAAAGTTCATACACATTTCCATCGATTTCCGCACGTACATAACCGCTGCGTCTGGCCTGATCCAGTAATTTCGCATGGGTACCCTTGCGTCCTCGTACTACCGGTGCAAGAAGCTGGATCCTGGTGCGCTCCGCCAATTCCATAATCTGATCCACCATCTGGTCTACTGTCTGCTTGGCGATCACCTTGCCGCATTTCGGACAATGTGGAATACCAACACGGGCGTATAAAAGACGGAAATAATCATAAATTTCTGTCACCGTTCCTACTGTGGATCTGGGATTGCGGTTAGTAGACTTCTGGTCAATAGAAATAGCCGGTGGAAGTCCCTCTATGCTCTCCACATCTGGCTTCTCCATCTGGCCAAGGAACTGTCTGGCATAGGAAGACAGAGATTCCATATATCTTCTCTGCCCTTCTGCATAGATCGTATCAAATGCCAGTGAAGACTTTCCTGATCCGCTTAAGCCGGTAAGAACTACAAACTTATCTCTGGGAATATCCACACTGAGATTCTTCAGGTTATTCTCATTGGCTCCTCTGATTCTGATAAACTGTTTCTTATTCTCTGCTGCCATCTGTTCCTCCATTTCTTAACCGGAAAGCACCGGCTGTAACTCCCTGTATCCTGATCTGATCCGGAATCCTCCGGCTCAGACATTTCTTAATGTGTTCTTCAAGAATATCACAGGAACATTTGTTCGTCAACCATTTCTAAATTCTTTTTCCACCAAAACTTACAGCAAAAAATCTGCCATCACTGCATTACTCACATGAATGCCTTCTCTTGATAAAAATATCCTGCCGCTTTCTTCCAACAGCAGTCCCTGTTTCTTATATTTTTTCAGAACTTCTCCATATATATTCTCTATTGCAGTGCCAAAATACTCCTGAAATTCCTTTTTGGACACGCCCTGTGTCATACGAAGTCCAAGAAACATAAACTCTGCCATCTCATCTTCTCTTGTAAGAAGTTCCCAGTTTTTTTGAATTTTTTCTGGTGCACTGCTGTTTTTCAGATATTCCTGCATATCGGAAGTATTGGAAAAACGTTCCTTTCCCAATAAGGAAGCCGCTCCAAGCCCAAGCCCCAGATAATCCTTTCTCTGCCAGTATCCTTCATTATGTCTGCATTCACACCCTGCTTTTGCATAGTTGGAAATCTCATACTGATGATAGCCATACTCTTTCAGAACTACAGCAACATCTTCATACATGCGGTACTCCGTATCTTCATCAGGCAAATCCAGCTTTTTTCTGGAAAAAGGGGTGCCCTCTTCAATAATAAGACTGTATGCCGAAATGTGCTCCGGGCCAAGTGCCGCCACCATCCGAAGGTTCTCTATCCAACCTTCATAACACTGTCCCGGAATGGCAAACATCAGATCCACATTTATATTGGAAAAGCCAGCCTCTCTTGCCATCTGAAAGCTTTCCAGAAACTGTGCATAATTATGAATTCTTCCAAGCATAGCCAGTTCCTTATTGTTTGGCGACTGTAAGCCAATGCTGATCCGGTTAATTCCGTATTTTCTGTAAATAGAAAGTTTCTCAGGCGTCAATGTTCCAGGATTTGCTTCAATCGTTACCTCCGCATCCGCCGAAAACAAAAAATAATCTCTCAGCCCCTGTAAAAGCTTTTCCATTACATCACATTCCGGCACAGAAGGTGTTCCCCCGCCAATGAAAACTGTATCTACCGGACGTTTTTTCAGATTCTTTGAAACCGTCTCCATTTCCCGTAAAAGTGCATAAATATAAGCTTCCTGCCCGGCCCTGGTAGAGGGACCTGACAGGAAGTCACAATAATCACATTTCTTTATGCAAAACGGGATGTGAAGGTACAATTCCAAACCATTCTTCTTTGTTCCCATTCTGATTTTCTCCACATTGTTTATTTTCTTCTGTTTACAATGCTGTTTCTGTAAAATTAATCTCCACTACCGGTCTCAGTTTCTTCATCTGTTGAATTTCCAGTGGCATCACTGCCGCTGTCAGACGAATCTGCAGCAGTCTGCTCTTCTGAAGAGCCGCTCTTACTGCTGCCTGCAGCCTTTCCCTCTTCTTTTTGAACCAGATACTCATTCACCATAGTCACGCTTCCGCTTTGCGCTACCGCATCTTTATTTACCTGGCGAGGTACCGGCGTAGGTGTTGCTGTAGGAATCGGCGTGATCTTCATTACGCCCTGCGACTCTGCGTCTGGTGCTTTCACCGTTTTCTTCCCACATGCACAGCTGCCTGCAAAAATTACGATCACCAGCAGGATCACTGTCAAAATCCCGCCCTTGATCCACTGTTCCCTGTCTTTTTTATAACTTCTCTTTATTCTTCTTGTCAGAATACGTATCTTAGCTTTCATCGGATACCTCCGCGTCTGATGCCAGCTGGCATATATCTTATGTCAATCAGTCACACTCAGACACCTTTATTTGTTGCTTTTCACCACAGGATTGACAACAATTAATTTTCATCCAGTTTCAGTACGCTCATAAATGCTTTCTGCGGAATCTCTACGTTTCCAACCTGGCGCATTCTCTTCTTACCTTCCTTCTGTTTTTCCAGAAGTTTCTTCTTACGAGAAATATCACCGCCGTAGCACTTGGCAAGAACATCTTTACGCATAGCCTTAACCGTCTCTCTGGCAATGATTTTGCTTCCGATTGCGGCCTGGATTGGAATTTCAAAGAGCTGACGCGGAATCTCATCTTTCAGCTTCTCGCACATCTTGCGGCCTCTTTCATAAGAAGTATCTGCATGCACAATAAAAGAAAGGGCATCCACTTCTTCTTTATTTACCAGAATATCCAGTTTCACAAGCTCACTTCTCTCATAACCACAAAGTTCGTAATCCAGAGACGCATATCCTCTGGAACGAGATTTCAGGGCATCAAAGAAATCGTAAATAATCTCATTCAATGGAAGCTTATATTTCAGAAGAGCTCGTGTCTCTTCCATATATTCCATGCCAAGATACTGACCACGGCGCTCCTGGCAAAGATCCATAATGGCACCGATAAATTCTGTAGTTACCATAATCTCAGCATTCACGATTGGCTCTTCCATATATTCGATCTCAGATGGATCTGGAAGATTGGTCGGATTTGTCAGATCAATCACTTCGCCGTTTGTCTTGTGTACTTTGTAAATAACGCTTGGAGCTGTAGTAACAAGATCCAGGTCATATTCACGCTCCAGACGTTCCTGAATGATTTCCAGATGAAGCAATCCAAGAAATCCGCAGCGGAAACCAAATCCAAGAGCAACAGATGTCTCCGGCTCATAGAATAAAGAGGCGTCATTTAACTGCAGTTTCTCCAAAGCATCACGAAGATCCCCGTATTTCGCTCCGTCAGCCGGATAAAGGCCGCAGTAAACCATTGGATTTACCTTCTTATATCCAGGCAAAGCCTCCTCGCAAGGGCGGCTATTGTCTGTAATAGTATCACCAACACGAGTGTCTCTTACGTTCTTAATGCTGGCGGTAATATAACCTACCATTCCAGCTGTCAGTTCCTCACATGGAATAAACTGCCCAGCTCCAAAATACCCAACTTCCACAACTTCTGCCACAAATCCAGTGGCCATCATACGGATGGTTGTGCCTTTGCGGACTTTTCCATCTACCATTCGGCAGAAAACAATGGCACCCTTATAAGAATCATAAATGGAGTCAAAAATAAGCGCCTTCAGCGGTGCATCCGGATTTCCTGCAGGTGCCGGGATCTTAGCCACTACCTGCTCCAGAACCTGATCTACATTCAGACCTGTTTTTGCAGAAATCTGCGGTGCGTCCTGGGCTTCAAGTCCAATCACATCCTCAATTTCATTGATAACACGCTCTGGCTCTGCACTTGGAAGATCAACCTTATTGATTACTGGAATAACCTCAAGATCATGATCCAGTGCCATATAAACATTTGCCAGCGTCTGCGCTTCAATTCCCTGTGCAGCGTCAACTACAAGGATGGCACCGTCGCAGGCTGCAAGGCTTCGTGAAACTTCATAGTTAAAATCCACATGTCCAGGTGTATCGATCAGATTGAAAATATACTCTTCTCCATCTTTTCCATGATATACCGTGCGGACAGCCTGGGATTTGATGGTAATTCCACGTTCTCTCTCCAGTTCCATATTATCCAGAACCTGGGCCTGCATTTCCCTCTCAGTCAAAAGTCCTGTCATCTCTATAATTCTGTCGGCCAGTGTAGATTTACCGTGGTCAATATGTGCAATAATACAAAAATTTCGAATTTTACTCTGGTCTGTCATTCCAGACATTCCTCCTCTGGTTATGCTTTACTGTTTATTCTATCAAGAGATTATAGCACAGATTAAATCTGTTTGTCACTTCCTTTTATATGGTTCCTGTTCACTCCGTTCACAGTAACATTCTTGACGGGATAAATTATATTATTTTTATCCTGTTCCGCAGCCCTTTAACACTCTGTTCAAAATGTCTGCAAAGGGTTCCATGGCGTTTTTTACTTCCTGCACCGTATTTGTCTGGGCACCGGCTTCCAGAAGCAGGGCTCTTTTTCGTAAATGAAGATTGTAGCGCAAGCCCGCCAGGTAAATCCCTCTGTAAAAATCAGGATAATACAACGCCGCCTGATATTCCAGCTGAAAAGAAAAAGCAAGATTGTCCTGTATGTAAGGATTTGGCAAATAAGAAACCTTCCCCTGGTCATTCGTGTAGCTAAGGCCATTATAAAAAAGAATCTGCGCAGTATCTTTTCCGTTTATTTCAGTTACCAGCCGTCTGTCTTCATCGATGCCATCTCTGTGCAGATCAATAACCACCTCCACAGACGGATTTTCTTCCAAAACCTTTTCTACGTAATCACAAGCATAATTATAGGCCTTATTCCGATCCAGTTCTCCGCTCATCATATCAAAAGCTTCTTTTATATGGATCACCTGATAACCATATTTTTCTGACAGCAAACTGGTCAGATAATTTCCAACACCCACAATCGTATCTTCCTCTTCTCCTTCCCTGGAATCGGAAAACGTTTCCTGGGAGTGACTGTGATAAATAAGAATCTGCGGCTCCAACGGTCCATGACTCAAGGAAAAATCCTCTGCCAGAAATTCAGCAGCATTTATTTTTACGGCAGATGCATCTGTGTTCTCATCTACAATGTAAAAATTGTTCATTAGATAATCGTAATCCGACAGCTTGTCTCTGGACAGATCCAGAATTGGATGCGGGAGAACGATGTTAGACTGAGGAAGGGTATTTGCAGGCTGAGTTTCTGAATTTAAGTGATTTTCACTATTTTCTATGATTTCTGACATCTCAGAGTTATCTTTATTTTCTATTTTATCTGTATTATTTATTTTTTTACTTTCCTCAGAAACACTGCTGTTTTTTTCCAGATTGGCTTCCTTGGATTTCTTTGCATTTTCCTCTCGCAAATTACGCTCATTCTCTGCAACTTCTTCTAAATATGCTCCATTTCTCTTCCCAATCTCAGCCAGAGTTACCCCATCCATTTCCATCCAGGTTTCCTGTGCTTTTTCCTCTGTAAAATAATAGAACGGAAACTGCCTGTACACATTATGCACAATTTCCCGCATGGAAAAAGGTCCTGGCAGCATAGCCAGAACCGCAAAAAAACACAGACAAAGAAACACGCAGAAAACCTTCTGGACTTTTGTCACGAAATCACCTCTTTAAGGTTATCCTATGACAGATTTTTCCTCCGTATGTTTCTTTTTTTAGGCTAACTTTCCATATTTTCAGTATTTTTCCACAGCTCACCACCTTTACATCAGCTTCATGCGCCAGAGCGTGTTTGAAAAATCATTCCCGCAATCTGCACGCCCACTTTGCTGGAGATTTCACCCGAATTCGATTGCCGTAGCCCGCTACGATGCCCTCATCTAGGCAAAATCTCCCACAAATTGTGACGCACATCTTGCAGAAAGCCTTTTTCAAACACGCTCTAATAGATCTCTGCAAAAGTCATATTTAATCCTTCTGAAATCGTAAAACTCAGATATTTTATGGTCTCGTCCACATCTTTCGGCGTCACAAACATTCCATGAAGATGTGGGGAAATCATTTCTTCCAAAAATTCTTTCTGTTCGGCCTCGTCCAGTGTCTCAAGCAAATGAGCCATAGAATCATGAACAATAGTCGCCGCATCCACCACCGTAGGCACTCCGATCCCAATCACTTTTACATTCAGATTTTCTTCTGTAAGACCATTTCTGTGGTTTCCCACCCCTGATCCCGGAGTAATTCCTGTATCCGTGATTTGAATGGTCCGATTAAGGCGCCTGGTATTTCTTGCGGCAAGAGCATCCACAGCGATCACTACATCTGGCCGTGTTATTTCCACCACGCCCTCCACGATTTCCGAAGTTTCCATTCCAGTCTGCCCCATTACTCCTGGAACAATTCCGCTGATTGCATGAAGAATCTGCTTTTCTGTACTTTTCAGTCCATACTCGCGGATCAGATGGCGTGTCATATGAAGATTCCCAATTACTTCCGGTCCCAATGAATCCGCCGTAATACCCGGATTTCCAAGCCCAACAATAAGCACGGACTTTTCCTTTTCCAGACCGATCAGCTGGCGTAAATGTCTGGCAAGTTCTTCAGACACTTCCCTGTGATAGTCCTCATCTGGCGCTGAAAGCCCTTCCGATTCAATTGTAATATATGTCCCCTGAGGTCTCCCCATCGCCCTGGCACCATTTTCCGTGGTTATTTTCACCACAGTGGTTCGAATGTCTTTTTCCTCATTATAATCTTCCTGAACCTCCACCCCGCGCACTTCTACATTGTCCTCTGTAAAGCGTTCTCTTGCCTCTACCGCCAAATCGGTTCTGATCTTATAAGTTCCCAGCATATCAGTTCCTCCATACTTTCCCAAATTCTCCCATATCACCGGCTCCGCCCTGCTGTTTTCTATGTGCAAAATGTATTTCTCATTGCAATTCATACCTTTCACAGCCACACCTTTCGATTTTTATATAATCTCCCCACTTTTTTGCAAAAATATGTATGTCAAGCATTTTTGTAAAAATATGTATGTCAAGCATTTTTGTAAAAATATGTATTGACAATCCAAGGTAATTATTATAAACTATATAAGCATGTTCATAGGAACGCCCGTGTCTGTTCTTATGATGCAAAAAATTAATCATCATTCACGAATTGGAGGTGTACGAATTGGCTAACATCAAATCTGCAAAAAAGAGAATTTTAGTTAACAGAACAAAAGCTGCGAGAAACAAATCCATCCGTTCTGCTGTTAAGACTTCCATCAGAAAAGTTGACGCGGCAGTAGCAAACAACGATAAGGCAGCAGCAGAGGTTGCATTAAAAGAGGCTATCTCTACAATCAGCAAAGCAACTTCCAAAGGTGTTTATCACAAAAACAACTGCGCAAGAAAAGTTTCCCGTTTATCCAAAGCCGTTAACAGCATTGGCTAATAGATATCTGAATTTTTAGTTATAAGCTTATAAGTGAAAATTAAGGCAGTCGAACCGTCATCGACTGCCTTTTTTCTGTATTTTTTTGCATTCCTGTTCAGCCCACTGCCTATTTTTGCAAACATCATAGCCTGCACCAAAACGTCATCTTCTGGCTGAACTATACTTCACGATCAGTAATTCCACACTAAGCACATCCTGCAATCTGCCTGTCTTCACAGCTTCCTCTGCATCCACAAAATCCGTCACTGCCTGACGAAGTTCACTGATTCTATAGGATCTTGCACAGACTACAATATTTTTCACCACAAAAGACGGCACTCCCAGTCTTGATGCCATCACCGGCTGAGGGATTCCTTCTTCTGCATATTCTTTTACCAGAAGCAGCTGGCGAAACTGTTTCGCCAAAAGAAAAAGGATTCTCATCGGGGGCTCCTTCAGCGTGAGAAGATCATAATACAGATCCAGTGCTCTCTTCTGATTTTTCTCCGTTACTGCCCGGACCATATCAAAAATCTTATTCTGGGTCTGAGTGGTACAAACCTGCTGAATATCCTCTCCCGTTACCACATCCCGGTCACCGGTATAGGAAATTATCTTTTCCAGTTCCATCCGCAGGTTTCCCATGTCCACGCCAGTCATGGTAAGAAGGAGTTCCATATCCCGCTGGGTGATCATCTTGCCTTCTTTTTTCAGAAGCCCGGCAGCCCAGCGCATTAGCGTTTTCTCATCCTGCTGCACAAATTCTCCGATTCTACCTGCTGCCTTTACGGCTTTATACATACGGTTTCTTTTATCCACCTCATTTTCTACAAAAATAAGGCAAAGATAGTCTGGCAGTTCTTTCATATAATCAGCCAGTTCATCACATTTATTCTTAAAAAAGCCGGTATCTTCCAACAAAACCACCCTACGGTCTGCAAAAAAAGGCATGGTCTCACAAAGGTCGATCAGTTCCTTCACATCAATGTTCCGACCCTCATAATGATTAAAATTCATGGTGTCATCTTCTGGATTCAGCGCCTGCACCAGTTTATGTTTATACTGCTGTTTCAGGTAAGCTTCCTCACCATACAGCAAATACGCCTGTTTAAAATTGCCCGTCTTTATATCTTCCTGGATATTCTTCAAAATATACGCTCCTGTCATCTTCTTGTCGGTCAGGACATTCCCCAAAGGTTACTATTCACGATCTGACCAGTAGCCCCCCAGACTCTTTCAGCCAGGGTGATAGAGCTGTACTCGACATTCTACTAAACCATACCACAAATTGTGTCTTTATAAAAGTGCCTTTTTCGCTCTACATACTATTTCCCTTTTCCAAAAATTTCTTAATCCTTATCCCCTCTTTCTCCCAGCAAACTTTCACAGCACCGCTCTCCATAGTAAAACTGGTCTGGCACCCGGTTTCTTCCAGGCGTTTCGTAATTTCCGGTGACGGGTGGCCATAGGTATTGGTAGAAGAGCAGGAAATCACAGCATATTCCGGGCGCACTGTATCAAGAAACTGTTGACAGGTAGAGTAATGGGAGCCATGGTGTCCCACCTTCAAAAAGTCCACATCTTCCAACATTCCCAATTCCAGCAATTTCTTTTCCGTTTCTTCCCCGATATCACCTGTCAAAAGGCCAAGAAACTCCTCATATTTTACTTTAATCACCATACCATCTTCATTTACGTCTGCGCCAGAAGCGCTGACAGCAGGAGCAATTATCTGCAATTGCAATTTACCTGCATTCAGGCAGTCTCCTTCCTTCAAGGTTCTCACTGGAATTCCGGCCGCTTTTGCTGTCTGTTTCAGTTTTTCCCATGCAGCAGGAGGATTTTCCCACTCAGGCAGATACAAGCATCCCAATTTTACTGAATTCAGTTTTTTTACAGCCATCTCCAATATTTCCTGTACACCACTGATATGATCCTGATCTGTATGAGATATAAAAATTCCATCAATCTGAGAAATCCCCTGATTTTTCAGATACGGTAAAACCTGATATTGTCCCACACCTGATTTGTTTGTGCTTCCACCATCCACCAGAAAGCAATTCCCTTCCGGCGTCCGCAGCACAAGCCCGTCGCCCTGTCCCACATCCAGACAGCTGACAGAAAATGGTTCCGGCTCACGCCATATAAGAATAGACATGGCCAGGCATACAACTACGAAAGCAATTATTTTTCTCTCCCTCTTCCCTTTCTGTGTAAGTATCCAGACTGCTCCTGCAAACAAAATATAATATACAGCCACCTGCCACAGCTTTGGTTGTCCTGTGATCCAGATGCCAAAAGGCAGATTCCCAGATAGTTTACATAACTCTTCATAAATTCCAGCAAGAACCTTTCCAGGCAAAATCACAACACGCCCAACGGAAAAGCTTACACACCCAGCAAGCAATCCAATAACTCCGCTTCCCAGAACAACTCCTACTGTAGGAAGCACCAGCAAATTTAAAAAAATTCCAACCAGTGAAACTTCTCCGAAAAAATATAAGGAAACAGGAAGCATGGTCAGCTGTATTCCTATAGATGCGCCTAAAGCCAGATTTGCTTTGCAAAAACCTCCGGCAAATTTTTCATATATTTGCCCTGTATGTTTTCCTAAAATCATACAGCAAATATTTTTAAACTTTTTTCCAGCATGTCTTTTCCATGCACTCTTTTTTCTCCGCACATTTTCCCCTTTTTCAATACGGGATAAATCCATACTCTTTGTTAATGCAGGAACCACTACGCCAGCTCCTGCTACCGCGCTAAATGACAAAAGGAACCCACTGTTATATAAATATGCTCCTGAATCTCCAAGAATTAACATAGCCGAAACAGCCAGCGCCGTTGGCAGATCATAAATCCTTCCGGTTATTTTCGCCCCTACAGATATCAAAAACATACAGACTGCACGCATAGTAGACACACTTCCACCAGTCATCACGCCGTATTGAAGCAAAATCAACAGGGCAATTATCCCAGACGGCCAGATTCCCATTCCAGTCTTCATCAGAAGATTATAAATTCCCATCCCAATCACACTGATATGCAGCCCCGAAATTGCCAGAACATGCACAATACCAGCCATCTGGTAGCGAAGCTTTACTTCCTCATCCAGACTGCTTTTATCCCCGAGAACAATTGCCTGAAAAACCCCGGCTTCTTTTCCACCAATTCCATTCAGAACTTTACTGAGATATTTCCTTAGATCATTCATACCTTGTCGATAAGCAGAATAATTTTCCGATTTTTTTAACAATTCCGCCTTTTTCATAAAATAGAAAATATGCTGGCTGGCATAATACTGTCTGGCATCAAATTCTCCTGGATTTCGCATCTCACCTACTCTCTCCAGATTTCCAGACACCAAAACAACAGTTCCTGCCGGAACATCTTCTTTTTTCTTTAAAAATACTTTTACATTTTCAATAGATATTTTCTTCGGTTGATTTTCCTTTGATTGATTCTTCTTTGGTTGATAAATCAGATATGTATTGCTAAGATAAACAGATTGTGAAAATTCATTTTCTGTGGTCTGTGTCACTTCTCCGCAGATTGTGACCTTGGGATGTTCCCGGATCCAGGAGTCCACATTTTCCGGAACAGGATTTCCTCTGATCAGTGGAAATCCTGCCCGGTCGGCCACACACATAAGGAGCATCAAGACCAGACACACCATGCAAAGCGGTCTTTTCGTCATTTATAAACTCCTTTAGTATTTCATTTTATAAGCGTTATTGATTGATTTTTTCAAACACGCTCTAATTCTCTTTCAGGATCAGATCTGTATTTTTACTGAAAAGACTGTACAAAGATGTTCCATCACTTAACTTAGCCTCTGTATCACCTTCGATTGAAATCTGCACTTTATCAGCAGATGTCGTATCCAGAAGAGAATTTACCACGGAATAGATCATGGTGTTCACCGGGATATCAATTCCTGAATCTGAAAAAGCGGAACTAAAATCCACATAGCACACATTATCAGACACCTCTATTCCCAGAATATCCGTATTCTGCGGAATTGTTGGATAATGCCCTTTCACCATCGGTCCTTTGGCAAGCTGTTCCAGTATTACTCTCTCTCTTGGCAGAATTCTCTTATAATATACATTTCTCTGTTCTGCCACAAGATGCTCTCCTGTCTTGTCTGTAAAATACAGAGTAAAAGTATCATACCGATACGCATCTTTATCAGAGCCCCACATTTCTACAAAAGTGTTGCCGTCAAGCAAGCCTACAGCCTGTCCCTTGGAATCGGTAAGCTCCTGATTTCCTATAAAAATCTTTATGCCGGTGATTCCTGGAATCTGAAGAAAAGTTCTTGCCACACCTGCGCGCACCAGAATCTCCCTGGTTCGGGAAATATTACTGTAATCAGCATTAAACTCCAATTCCAGAAGGGATTCATTTAAGCGGTAAGTCACCAGCTGAACTCCTGCTGGAAGCAAAGGCAGGTTCTCTCCGCTGCTCTCCTGTCCATTCAGGATTCCCATTAAATCCTGGAGCATAAATTCTGCACTTTCCTGCTCCGGATAATATCTTGTCTTTGTTACTTTCGTTTCATCTTTGTTCAAGTAATATAGATAGTACTGATTGCTGACACTTTCAGTCTTCTCTCCCTGGCTTTCCACCGAGCATCCGGTAAGAAGGCCAATGATCAGAACCAGAGCCATCGCTGTACTCAACAATTTCTTCATCTGGCACCTCCTACGGAATATATGATAAAGGAATGCGGACAGTAAAGGTAGTTCCCTCGCCTTCCTTACTTGCCACCTGAATAGTTCCATGATGCATGGTCACAGCACTTCTGGTAATCGCAAGTCCAAGACCTGTGCCGCCAATTTCTTTGGAATGGGATTTGTCCACACGGTAAAAACGTTCAAAAATTCTTCCGATGGACTCCTCCGGAATGCCCATTCCGGAATCTGAAACCTTCACATAGAAATATTTATGGTCAGCGTCAAGGGTTACACGAACCCAGCCATCATCCACATTGTATTTAATACCATTCTCAACCAGATTGCTCACGGCAAGAGTAAACTTTACCTCATCCACATCTGCTTCAACAGGGCGGAAACTGTCCAGGATCAGATCAATGTGCCTCTTATCTGCAATTGGACGGAGTCTCTTCAGGATATCCTCCAGAAGCTGATTGATATTCAGGTGCTCCACATTCAGATCAGCTGCTTTCTTATCCATTTTTACAAGAGAAAGCAGGTCTGTGATGATCTTATTCTCCCGATCAATCTCTGCAGTGATATCGCCCATAAACTCCTGATACAGCTCCTCCGGCACCCCTTCCTGGCCCACCAGTGAATCGGCAAGTACCTTCATGGAGGTAAGCGGTGTCTTCAGCTCATGGGACACATTGGAAACAAACTCATTTCTGGACTCATCCAGAATCTTCATTCTGGAAAGCATTTTGTTGAACGCATCCGTAATAAGTGCTGTCTCTGTATAATCCGGGACAGAAATCTCCTCATTCTGGTATCCATCTGTCAAATCCTCAATGGACTTGGTAACTCTGGCAAACGGCTTTACAAGAACCGTAGAAAGCACATATCCAAGAAGGACCGCCAGCACAATAATGATTCCTGTGATCAGAAGACTCTTCTGTTCCAGCTCCAGAATATTCTCTGCAATTTCATTGGAGGAAAAGCTGATCAGCATAGCACCCTGAAGCTGCTTCACCTCCGGGCTTTTCACAGGGAGAGCCATCTCAATCTTCTGTGTCTTACTATTATAGCGGCTGGCTTCCTCACCTTTGAAGCATTTGATCACCATAGTGGAGATCAAAGTTTTTCCCTCATCTACGCCATAGGTATCCTTGATAATCCTGTAATCCCTGTCAACTAACAGAATTCTGCCGTCATACACATTAGACAACAACTCCAGCTTGCTGTTTACATTCTGCGAGCTGGAGTCATTCATATAATTCTCTTTAATTAACAGGTTACACAGAATGTCACACTGCTTCTCAACAGTCTGCTTACGGACAGCCACAGCCTTGCTCTCATAGGCTGCCACCATCACATGAGCAACAATGACACTTGGTACGATTCCCAGAATGACCAGAATGATCAGAATACGAAAACGCAGACTTTTTAAAAAGCTTGGTTTCTTTTTCTCTGGCATGGCTTATGCCTGGAAATAATATCCCACACCCCATTTGGTGTGTACATATTTGGGCTCACTGGGATTCGCCTCAATTTTTTCACGTAAACGACGGATATGTACATCCACTGTACGAACATCACCAGGATATTCATATCCCCATACAATATTCAGCAGGTTCTCACGGCTGTACACTTTATTGGGATTAAACACCAGAAGTTCCAGCACATCAAATTCTTTGGCAGTCAGATTGATTTCCTTACCAGAAATAAACACGCGACGGCTCTCACAATCCATCTTCAGGTCACCAGCCTCTATTGTCTTCGCCTTGTCTTTTTCTTCCTGATTGCTGCCTGCACGGCGCATAATGGCCTTGATTCTTGCCTTTACCTCAAGAATATTAAATGGTTTGGTGATATAGTCGTCCGCGCCATACTCAAGGCCGAGGATCTTATCCATATCCTCACCTTTCGCTGTAAGCATTACAATAGGAACATTTGAAAATTCCCTGATCTGCTGGCATACTTCAAAGCCATCCATCTTGGGAAGCATAAGATCCAGAAGAATAATGTCATATTTCTTCTCTTTGGCCATCTCCAGGGCTTCTTCGCCATCGTAGGCACAATCCACATCCATTCCATCCTGTTCCAGACTGAAACGGATACCCTTTACTATCAGTTTCTCATCATCTACTACCAAAACTTTCCTGCTCATTTAAGAATCTCCCTTATCCAGTTGATATCTTGTCTTTTATCTTTGAAAAGGTACCCTCTTTGATACCTTCTACATTCATAATCTCTTCGATAGAAGCAAAGTCTCCATGCTCCTCTCTGTATGCAACAATGGCTTCTGCCTTTGACTGCCCGATTCCGCTTAAAGTGGAAAGCTGTCCGGCATCTGCAGTATTCAGATTAATTCGTGTATCATCGCCTACGCCATCTCCGAAACTTCCTGTATCTCTTCCAACAGTTCCCGATGGATTTTCCACTGAGCTGCCTTGAATTTCTTCCAATCCTAAATTCCCAGAATTGTCACCATCGTTCAATGCCTCTGGCACTTTCGCCATAGCAAGTTCCAGGTTCTCAGCCACTTCTTTCTCAGTAGGCACATAAATCTGCTGCCCATCTCCAATACTTCTGGCTCTGTTCAGATAATTTATGGCTGCCTCTGGCAAATATCCTCCTGCTGCATCAACAGCCTGGAAAATACGTGCTCCTTCATCCAGCTCATAAACGCCTGGATTTACAACGGCTCCGCATACATCAACGAATATTTTCTGTGGAATTGGCGTTTCTAGTGGCAAATCCAAAGCTGAATTTTCTGTATTCCCCTCTGATCCAGCATCTGAAACAACAGACTGTTTTTCGGGATTTTCCCCTGCCGCCACGTTATTCTCATACGCAGTGCTCTCTTCTCCTGCTTTTCTATTCGAGTTCTCTTCATCTGAATCCATCTCTTCCAGAAAAACCTCTTCCCGACGTGCGCAACCTGTCATTGCAGACGCCGTCCAGAGAAAGAACAAAACTGTCCAGATTCCACATCTGTATTTTATTTTTCTTCCCATGCAGGTTCCCCTTTCGCTTTATGCGCAGGTTCCCCTCCACTCATGCTTTACCTAATCTATTTTAACGAAACTTTACATTTTTTACAATACCATTTCTAAATTTTATCAGTCTTTTATCTATTTGCCTTATTTCTCCCATTTAAATATGACAATTCCTACAATCGCCACAGCCATGCCGATCAGTTTTCGCCACTGAAAATCCACTTTTTCTACACCAAACAGACCAAATAATTCAATTATATAGGCAACTGCCAGCTGGGAAATTACAATCAGCATAGCAGCCTTTGCAGGACCTAAACTTCCCATGCTTTGAATGACAGTTATTGTAATAAATGCTCCGATAATACCGCCAAGTAAAGTATATTTATTCTCCACCTGCCACAACGCGCCAACACTGTCCCTCCCGGTAAAAATCCACGCCAACGCGCAGACCAGAAACGCAGAAAACTGTACCCAGCCGGTGGATACCCACAAGCTGGTCTGCTTAGTCATCTCTGTGTTAAAAACGCCCTGAATACTCATCAATGCACCAGATATCAACGCTACAAGAAATCCCCACATACAATACCTCCATAAACTATCCTATACTTCCAGATTCTTTCTCTAGAGCGTGTTTGAAAAAGGCTTTCTGCAAGATGTGCGTCACAATTTGTGGGAGATTTCGCCCGGATGAGGGCGCCGTAGCGGGCTACGGCAACCGAATTCGGGTGAAATATACCGCAAAGTGGGGCGTGCAGATTGCAGGAATGATTTTTCAAACACGCTCTAAGCCAATCGATGTTCTGACAGACTCCAAAAGGATGCTCCCTTTCCCGGGAAGAAAAGGAGGTGCACTTGCAGCAGGCACCTCCATAATAGTATTATATGTATTTTTCAAAGATTCATTCACTTCGCAAGTTTTTCGCTTTTTTTCGTAACGCAGCACCGGCAGTAATTAGACGCCGATAAGATCCAGAGAAAAGCAGGAATGATAATAGCAAGAACGCCCGTATTCCATACCATATGAAGCAGCATGGCTACCAATGTGCAAAAAGGAAGTACCTTTCCAGTCAGCAGATAAGTCTTATAGCTTGCTTCGTAAATTTCTTCCTTCTCTGCTTCGTCACAGCTTGCAAGCCACTGCTCCTGAAAGTTTATAGAAGTAGGATCACCTTTCTTATCCGGATAAATTCTCTGAACCAGCTTTATATAGCGAATCTGCCACATACCAAAATATCCAACCATTCCCACAAACACAACCAGTCCTGCTAAGAACATCCATATCTCACCGTCACTCTGGCTCTCAATATATTTCATAGAGTATCCTGGTGAAATAAGCAGCATCATAAGAACAGTTCCCACTGTACTCGCAATCATCCCCCAGCTGGAGGACACTTCAATATGATACTGCAATTCATGATATTCTTCATCCTCTGCATCCTGTATCTGGCTTCCCATTCTCTTCATCTTTCCAAAATGGATCTCACAGATCATAATACAGATCGCACCGCAGATACATTCCAGCAGCACTGTATGATCACGTACAGCCAAAAGAAATGCATTCATCCCATGCCCAATAGCTGCTATAGAATTCTCCCCAGTGTATGATGTAACAAAGCCAAAAATTCCTCCAACAACACCACCAGCCAGCATAATCAGTACCATTTTTAAATAGGAATTCATTTTCTTCTTAGATTTTCCCTTATTCATCTTCTCCATCCTCCGTATAAGTAAAAATATCTTCCACTGTCACCTGACAGATCTTCGCCAGCTTCAAAGCCAGCGTCACTGAAGGTGAATAGTCTCCCCTCTCAATCAGGCTGATCGTCTGTCTGGACACACCAGCTAGTTTCCCCATGTCCGCCTGATTGATTCCAAGCCTGGCACGATATTCCTTCAATCGATTCTCCAGCGCCATTTCAAAGGCTCCTTTCTCATTCGTAGTGTATTCATTTTTTTGAAATGACTTATTTCATTGTCATTATGACAAGTTTATTTGTCATTCCTTGTATTTGCATAATATCATTGACAACTTTACTTGTCAACAGGTTTTTTATATTTTCCCAAAACAACCTTGCAATCCTGTTATATCTCTACTGAAAACCGCTTTTCCAGTCTTTCTTCTGACATTATGCAAAAATATTTTCGAAATTTTCTATATTTTCCATCTATTCAACAGCTCTCACAATTGATATAATATTTTCAACAAATATGACAGCCGGGCTGGCATGTCAACTTGAAAGGAGAATCACAATGGCAGACGAAAAGAACATTGGTACCCCAGCAGAAGAGGAAATCGAGATCATCACCCTCACCGACGAAAACGGGGAAGACATGGATTTTGAGTTCCTGGACCTTGTTGAGTATGAAGGAAAGCGCTACGCAGTTCTTCTCCCACCTGTAGAGGACGTGGAAGGTGAGGACGAGAACGAAGATGAAGAAGTACTGATTCTTCAGGTTGAGGACGACGGAAATGAAGAAAACGAGAGCTATGTTTTCGTTGATGACGATGACATTCTCACCGCTGTTTTTGACATTTTCAAAGAGAAATTTAAAGACGAATTCGACTTCGCAGAAGAGTAAATTCACAAAAAGCTTTTAAGCAGCTGTACTCTATACAGTGTAAAAAGTTCCATCCCCCAACTTTTGACAAGATGTATGTCAGGATTTATGGGCGATTGCCGGAATAATTTTTTAAAACAGAATCTTGAGCAATAGAAAAAAGGTACCTGAAAACCATTTCAAAGTACCTTTTTTCTGTCATTTTATTCTCATTTATAGCTTAAAATCAACCTACAATGCTTTTTTAGTGAATCTTTTTTAATTTTCACCTATTTTTTCACCAAAACTCCAGCCCTGATTTACGCCAGACATTCATCCAAAATCTCCGCCATTTCATCGATATCCGCCTTGGTAATCACAAGCGGAGGCACAATACGAAGCACGTCGCTTCCTGCAGAAATAACCAGCAGTTTCTTCTCCAGAGCCTTCTTAACAATCTCTCCTACAGGTCGTCCTGCAATGACGATTCCCTGCATGAATCCCATACCTCTTCTTGCTGCAGCACACTCATGTTTTTCCACAAGTTCATCCAGTTTTTTTTCAAGATATGGGGTTAATTCCTGTACATGAGTAAGGATCATATCCTTCTCATAAATGTCAAAAACCTTGCTTACAGCCGCACATACAAACGGATTTCCGCCATAAGTTGTACCATGGTCTCCCGGCTTCAAAGAAGCCTGTGCAACCTTCTTACTCAACACAAATGCACCAACAGGAACACCGCATCCAAGCGCTTTTGCACAGGTCATAATATCCGGCTGTACACCGTATGCCTGCCATGCAAAATAATATCCGGAACGTCCCATTCCGCACTGGATTTCATCCAGAATAAGGAGAATATCTTTCTCATCACACAGTGCGCGAACGCCCTCCAGAAACTCTCTTTCCGCTGGATAAATACCGCCTTCTCCCTGTACAGTCTCCATAATAATTGCACATGTTTTATCTGTAACCTGGGCTTTTACACTCTCAAGATCATTGAAATCAGCAAATTTCACACCACCCATGAGCGGCTCAAAAGGCTCACGGTAATGTGCATTTCCAGTGACAGAAAGTGCTCCAATAGATCTGCCATGGAAAGAATGATTCATGGCAATGATCTCATGATCTGCATGTCCGTCACGTTCATAAGCATACTTTTTCGCAGCCTTTAATGCACCTTCAATAGCCTCTGTACCACTGTTTGTAAAGAAAGCCTTGTCCATGCGGCTTGCATTTACCAGCTTTGCGCCAGCTTCGATAATTGGCTCATTGTAATACAAATTAGAAATATGAGTCAGCTTATCAATCTGTTCTTTCAGTGCTTCATCATATCCAGGATAATGATATCCAAGCGAATTTACAGCAATTCCTGCTGCAAAATCCAGATATTTGGAGCCTTCAGAATCAAAAAGGTGCACACCCTCTCCACGTTCAAAAACAACAGGAAAACGATTATATGTATGAAGAATACTGGACTCCGCTTCTTCCATCTGATTATTCATGTTCATGGTAATATTTCTCTCCATCCTCTCTTAAAATAGCAGTTCCGATACCTTTGTTTGTAAAGATTTCCAACAGTAAACTATGAGGAATTCTTCCATCAAGAATATGAACCCGGTTAACACCATGCTCAATTGCTTCAATACAGTTATTCAGCTTCGGAATCATTCCGCCGCCAACATATCCATCCTCGATCAGTTTTCTGGCATCCTGAATATGAAGCTCAGAAATCAGAGATGACGGATCATCTTTATCCCTATAAACTCCCTCAATATCAGAAAGAAATGCAAGCTTCTCTGCATGTACAGCCTCTGCAATTGCGCAGGCTGCATCATCTGCATTAATGTTATAGCTGTCATAATTATCATCAAATCCGATTGGAAAAACAATCGGAAGAAAATCTTTTTCCAGCAGATCATAAAGAATTTTCGGGTTTACTTCTGTAATATCCCCTACAAATCCAATATCCTCTCCATTGGAATATTTCTTCTTACATTTCAGCAATCCACCGTCTTTTCCACTGATACCAACAGCCTGTACGCCAAGAGATTCCACATGGGAAACAAGTTCTTTGTTTACTTTGGCAAGGACCATTTCTGCTATTTCCATTGTCTGGGAATCTGTTACCCGAAGACCATTGATAAACTTAGCCTCCATGCCTACTTTTCCAACCCATTTGCTGATTTCCTTGCCGCCACCATGTACGATAATTGGCTTAAATCCAACCAGTTTCAGGAGAACTGCATCCTTAATTACATTCGCCTTCAATTTTTCATCCAGCATAGCACTTCCGCCATACTTTATTACAACAATTTTACGGTTAAAACGCTGTATGTATGGAAGCGCCTCAATCAGTACCTCTGCCTTATCAAGATATTTCTGATTTACCATTTTTTCTCTTAACCTTTCTTTCCTATATCTTTATGTTACAAAAGTCCTACAACTGCATGCCTTTCAGTCTTCCTCTGGCATCTAATTTACACACTCTCAAGCTTTAATATCAAGAACGATAATCTGCATTAATTTTCACATAATCATAAGTAAGATCACAGCCCCATGCAGTTGCTTTTGCGTCACCCATCTTCACATCTGCAATAGCTGTTACCTCATCCTCAGACAGGATTCTGGTTGCCTCTGCTTCATCATATCCTGTTGAAACACCGTTCTCAATAATCTTTAATTTTCCTGCGCGGCTCTCAAAATACAGGTCAACTTTTTCCGGATCAAACTGCACTCCAGAGTATCCCATAGCGCACAAAATCCGTCCCCAGTTTGCATCGTGACCATAAATTGCAGCCTTTGTAAGAGAAGAAGTTACTACGGATTTGCTAAGCGTAACTGCATCTTCTTTTGTCTTAGCGCCCACAATTTTCACTTCAAAAAGTGCAGTCGCACCCTCTCCGTCACCTGCAATTTTCTTTGATAAACAGGTATTAATATAATTCAAAGCCTCCATAAATTTATCAAAATCAGCACCCTCTTCTGTGATTTCAGGGTTGCCTGCCATGCCGTTTGCAAGGAGCAGAACAGTGTCATTTGTGGAAGTATCGCCATCTACAGAAACCATATTAAAGGTATCTTTAATATTTGCACTTAGTGCTTTTTGAAGCATTTCCTTGGAAATTGCAGCATCTGTTGTGACAAATCCAAGCATGGTACACATATTAGGATGGATCATTCCGGATCCCTTGCACATACCGCCAACTGTTACTGTTTTTCCACCAATTTCGATCTGTACAGCAACCTCTTTTTTTACGGTATCTGTAGTCATGATAGCCTTGGCTGCCTCTGTTCCGGCCTCTAAAGAACCGTCAAGCTTCGGAGCCATAGCCTTTACACCATTTACAATTCTATCAATCGGAATCTGCATTCCAATCACGCCTGTAGATGCAACCAGCACGCTAGCTGCAGGGATTCCAAGTATCTCAGAAGCTGCATCAGCAGTCGCCTTACAATAGCCATATCCTTCTGCTCCGGTACATGCATTTGCAATACCGCTGTTGCAGATCACAGCCTGTGCAGATGGGTGATTATAGACCACATTCTGATCCCATTTTACCGGAGCTGCCTTCACCACATTTGTTGTAAAAGTGCCAGCTGCAACACATGGAACTTCACTGTAAACCATGGCCATATCTGTACGGCCTTTGTATTTAATTTCTGCTGCTGCCGCAGCTGCTTTAAACCCCTTTGCTGCGGTAACACCACCTGTAATTATTTCCATATTGATACTCCTCCTTTGCCCGATCAGGCAAATTATATGTTTATTTTTCAATGTAACTCAGTCCTGAAATCAGGCCCGGAGCCTGTCTCCAATTTCACTTTTACGGATACATCGGAACCTGTAATAATCCTTCCGCTTCATCAAACCCAAACATCAGATTCATATTCTGAACTGCCTGTCCGGCAGCACCTTTTACCAGGTTGTCAATAGCTCCCATCATGATGATTCTGTGGGTTCTCGGATCGATCTTGAAATTCACATCCACGTAATTACTGCCCTCTACCCACTTTGTCTGCGGACACACATCCTTATCCAGAACCCTCACAAATGTCTCATTCTCATAGCATGCATCATAAGCAGCTTTTACTTCTTCGTAGGTCACATCCTTTGTCAGGGAAGCGTATGCTGTAACCAGAATGCCTCTGTTCATTGGAACAAGATGCGGGGTAAAATTAATGGTCACTTCCTGTCCGCAGGCATATCCTAACTGGTCTTCGATCTCTGGTGTATGTCTGTGTGTGGCAACACCGTAAGCCTTGATATTTTCATTTACTTCACAATAAAGATTATCAACCTTAGCCCCTCTTCCAGCACCCGTCGTTCCGGATTTAGCATCAATAATAATCGTGTTCGGATCAATCATTCCGGCCTTTAACAATGGGTAAATAGAAAGTGTAGAACAAGTTGGATAGCATCCCGGATTCGCGATCAGACGGGCTTTTTTGATGTCCTCACGGTTAATCTCACATAATCCGTACACAGCTTCATCAATAAACTGAGGGGATTTGTGCTCAATTCCGTACCATTTTTCATATTTCTTCACATCTTTAATACGGAAGTCTGCACTTAAATCAATTACTTTCGCTCTGGAAAGGATTCCCTCATTTACAAGAGAAGCACAGAGCCCCTGCGGTGTTGCAGTGAAAATCACATCAACCTCATCTGCCAGAGCTTCCATGTTATCGTCCATACATTTTGCATCTACCAGCTTAAAAAAGTTCTGATAAATTCCTGCATATTTTTTATCAATGTAGCTTCTGGATCCATACCATGCTACTTCCACATTTTTATGTCCCAGAAGGAGACGTACAATTTCATTTCCCGCATAACCGGTTGCTCCAATAATTCCAGCTTTTATCATTTTAGTGTCCTCCATTATTATGGTGTCAAAAGCATGCTTTTTCAAACAGGCTCTAGAACTCATACTTGTTACTCTGTTCACTGGCAACAATGTCCGTTTTATGAACGGAGTGAACAGTAACATGTGCTTTATAAACAATGATGAATGAATTATACATCTTCTTTGCATATTATGCAATAGTCATTTTTTCCTTATTTTCCATTCAATCTATCTTTTTTGTGCATTTCAACGCGTATTTACCTATTATATGATGCATTTTTATGCAAAGTTTTTATAAATTTTTTTCAAATTTACTATTGCATATTTATGAGTATTGTTGTATATTATTCTTTGTGAATAACGTACAGAACGTAAGAGCTGTTATCACGATGAATATTTATTCAAAATTTAATATGCTTTATAACCCTATCTGTTTCAGAGGGATAAAAGAAAAGAGGTAAATATTATGAAAGAAAAAGTTGTACTTGCATATTCAGGCGGACTTGATACCACAGCATTGATTCCGTGGCTGAAAGAAACATTTGATTATGATGTTGTCTGCTGCTGCGTTAACTGCGGACAGGGAAATGAGCTGGACGGACTTGAGGAAAGAGCAAAGCTTTCCGGAGCTTCCAAATTATATATTGAGGATATCGTAGATGACTTCTGCGACAACTATATTATGCCGTGTGTTGAGGCAGGTGCTGTATATGAGCACAAATATCTTCTTGGTACTTCCATGGCACGTCCTGCTATTGCCAAGAAACTGGTTGAGATCGCAAGAAAAGAGAACGCTGTTGCAATCTGTCACGGCGCAACTGGTAAAGGAAATGACCAGATCCGTTTTGAGCTTGGAATCAAAGCTCTTGCACCAGACATCAAGATCATTGCTCCATGGCGTATGACAGACGTTTGGACCATGCAGTCCCGTGAAGACGAGATCGCGTTCTGCCAGGCTCATGGTATCAACCTTCCATTCGATGCAAAACACAGCTACAGCCGTGACCGTAACCTGTGGCACATCAGCCATGAGGGACTTGAACTTGAGGATCCGGCGCAGGCTCCAAACTATGATGATATGTTAGTACTCAGCGTAACGCCTGAGAAAGCTCCGGATAAAGAGACCGAAATCACCATGACATTTGAGGCAGGTGTTCCAAAGACCTTAAATGGAAAGGCAATGAAAGTTTCCGAGATCATCACAGAACTGAACAAGCTTGGCGGCGAGAACGGAATCGGCATTATCGATATCGTTGAGAACCGTGTTGTAGGTATGAAATCCCGTGGTGTTTATGAGACTCCTGGTGGAACAATCCTTATGGAAGCACATGAACAGCTTGAGGAGCTGATCCTTGATCGTGAAACTCTGGAAACCAAGAAGAAACTTGGCAGCCAGCTGGCTCAGGTTGTTTACGAAGGAAAATGGTTCACACCACTTCGTGAGGCAATCCAGGCATTCGTAGAGTCCACACAGAAATATGTAACTGGTGAAGTAAAATTCAAACTTTACAAAGGCAACATCATCAAAGCCGGAACCACTTCTCCATACAGCCTTTACAATGAATCTCTTGCTTCCTTCACAACAGGTGATATGTACGATCACCATGATGCAGACGGATTCATCACTCTGTTCGGTCTGCCGCTGAAAGTTCGTGCAATGAAGCTTGCAGAAGTAGAAAGTCAGAAACAGACCAACGACTGATCTTCATAAAAATAAGCAAAAAATATCTCCGGAAGTTCTTAATCCTCCCGGAGATGTTTTTTTGCAGCTTTTTTGTTTTATGTAAACCAATTATTTTCCAGCGCTTATTTTATTTAGCAACCAGCGCTCATTAAAAATTTTCTCAACTAATTTTTACCTTCTTCTGCTCCAGCCTCTCAGACACCCATTCCTTAAACAATGTATAAATTACAGACACCAACGGAATAAAAATCAGCATTCCCACAATTCCCATAAGATTTCCGCCCAGAGTCACTGCAACCAGTACCCAGATTGCCGGCAGTCCCACAGAGTTTCCAACTACGTGAGGATAGATCAGATTTCCCTCAATCTGCTGCAGGATCAAGAACAATATAAGAAATGCCAAAGCTTTCAGAGGACTTACCATCAAAATCAGGAAAAATCCCACCCAGCATCCAATAATTCCGCCAAACACAGGAATCAGCGCCGTAAAACTGATCAGCACTCCGATCAGCATTGCATATGGAAATCTTCCGATCGTCATGGAAACAAAGAACATGCTTCCCAGGATCACCGCCTCTATGCACTGCCCGGTAATAAAGCTTGAAAACACCTTACTTGCCAGTGTACAAACATGTCCCAGATATTCCACTGTTTTCACAGGTAAGATCGCATAAGCTGCTTTCAGGACCTGCCTGCCCAGCTTCTCTTTCTGAAGGAGCACATAACAGGAAAACACAAAACCAATTGCAAAATTCATAGCCATGCTCACCAGTCCCATAGTCACGGTAATAGTGGAGGATACCAGATTGTCCGCCCCACTTCTCAAAACGCTCACAATAGAATCAATAATTTTCTGCGGATCAATTTCTATGGTAGATGCCCATTTCACAATTTCAGAATCACTCTGGAAGGTATCTGTCAGCCATTTCTGAACTAACGGAATATCTTCTTCCACCTTTTTCACAACATTTACCAGAGTTCTTCCAAGCTCCGGTGCCACAATCAGTACTACAACGAGAATCGCCAGCACCACCAGAACAATGGAAAAGAGCAGGCTCACCGGTCTTGCAAATTTTGCTGCTGCACGTCCCCTCCTGTCTTCTTTTTCCTTTGCTTTTCCAAAAACATGCCGCTCAATAAATGCCATAGGTACATTCAGCACAAACGCCATAGCTCCACCCAACACAAATGGCAGAAGAAGTCCCCACACAATTTTCACATACTTCAGCACCACATCCAGATTCTGCACTCCCAGATACAGAAGCACTGAAAAAGCGATCAGCCACCTTATCTTTTTCATATTTTCCTTATTTAGTTCCACTATTTTCAACCTCCTCCTTTCTTTCTCAGTACACTTTTGTTCTGCATATCTTACCACAAAATCCACTTTTTGACCAGTTATCCCTTTCTTTTTCCCACCTCTTTTAATTCAACGTGTTACTGTTCCCTCCGTGACCAGTAACACGCTTCGCGATGCAAAAGAATCATGCTTTGCATGATTTCGCGCCGCAATTCTCGGGTTTTCTGTGAACTTTATTGACACTTTTCCGCGTTAACGCTATAATATTGATTAAATATCGTTTGCTCTAGAGCGTGTTTGAAAAAGGCTTTCTGCAAGATGTGCGTCACAACTTGTGGAAGATTTTTTTATAATTATATTGTGGGTTTTTCCCCGGCGAAAAGGAGGTATCTTCACTAAATGAAACAGATATCAGGCAATAAGCTGCTGGTAAAAGCACTGAAAGAAGAAGGTGTTGAGTACGTTTTCGGTTATCCCGGAGCATGTACCATTGATATCAGCGATGAATTATACAAACAGGATGATGTCACCGTAATCCTTCCACGTCACGAGCAGGCACTGGTTCACGCAGCCGATGCTTACGCACGTACCACTGGAAAAGTTGGCGTATGTCTTGTAACAAGCGGTCCTGGTGCTACCAACCTTGTCACAGGCCTTGCTACAGCCAATTACGACAGCGTTCCTCTGGTGTGCTTCACCGGTCAGGTAGCACGTCATCTGATTGGAAACGATGCATTCCAGGAAGTTGATATTGTAGGAATTACCCGCAGTATTACCAAGTATGGAGTCACTGTACGCAACCGTGAAGATCTTGGACGTATCATCAAGGAAGCCTTCTATATTGCACGTACCGGACGCCCTGGACCGGTTCTCATTGACCTGCCCAAGGATGTAATGGCTGAACTGGGCAGTGCAGAATATCCAAAGAGCGTAAATATCCGCGGCTACAAGCCAAACACCAGTGTCCACATCGGACAGCTGAAACGTGCGATCAAAACACTTTCCAAGGCAAAGAAGCCTCTCTTCCTGGCAGGCGGCGGAATCAATATTTCCCATGCCAATAAGGTATTCCAGGAAGTAGTGGAAAAGACCGGTGTTCCGGTTGTAACTACTATTATGGGACGAGGTGCAATCCCTACCAACCATCCGCTTTTTATCGGAAACCTTGGCATGCACGGTGCCTATGCAGCCAATATGGCTGTAAGCAACTGTGACGTACTTTTTTCCATTGGAACACGTTTTAACGACCGAATCACAGGAAAGCTTCATGAATTTGCCCCTAATGCCCAGATTATCCATATTGACATTGACACGGCCTCTATTTCCAGAAACATCCAGGTAGATATTCCAATCGTTGCAGATGCAAAAGATGCCCTTGCAAAAATGTCCGAATACGTTTCCGACTATGCCAGCAAAAAATGGAACAGTGAGATAAACAGCTGGAAGCAGGAACATCCTCTTGTAATGCGTCCAAATGACAGATTAAGTCCGGTTGACATCATTAACCAGATCAACTGCCAGTTTGAAGAAGCCATCATTGTCACGGATGTCGGACAACACCAGATGCTGGTTTCCCAGTATGCTGAGATCACACCAGGCAAACAGCTTGTTATGTCCGGAGGACTTGGCACCATGGGATACGGTTTTCCCGGTGGTGTAGGCGCAAAGATCGGTAATCCGGACAAACCGGTTATTGTTATTTCCGGCGACGGTGGAATGCAGATGAATATTCAGGAATTTGCCACAGCTGTTCTGGAAGAGCTTCCACTGATCCTTTGTGTATTTAATAACGAATATCTTGGTATGGTTCGTCAGTGGCAGAAGCTTTTCTATGGCAAACGCTACAGCATGACCAATCTTCGCTCCGGTGCCCTTTCCCGCCGTACAAATGGCGAGGAATACCCGAAATATACACCGGATTTTGTAAAGCTGGCAGAAAGCTACGGTGCCAAAGGGATCCGGGTTTTCAATAAAAATGAGGTTGCCGCAGCCTTTGAAGAAGCAAAGAAAAATACCAAAGTTCCGACTCTGATCGAGTTCATCATTGATCCTGAAGAAATGGTTTATCCGATGGTAAAGCCTGGCGGAACACTGGAAGATTTAATTATGGATTGTTAATTAACAGGAGGTTTATCCAATGGCAGATAAAGGCATGAAAAAAAGATGGATTTCCCTCTACGTAGAAAACCAGGTAGGTGTTCTGTCCAAGATTTCCGGACTTTTCTCCGGCAAAAGCTATAACCTGGACAGCCTCACCGTTGGTACTACAGAGGATCCTACCGTTTCCCGAATGACCATCGGAACTGTAAGCGACGATGAAACGTTCGAACAGATCAAGAAACAGCTGAACCGAATGGTAGAAGTCATCAAAGTTATTGATTTCACCAATATGTTCGTCCGCATGAAAGAGATTCTTTACATCAAGGTTTTTAACTGCTCTTCTGAGGACAAAGTTGAATTATTCCAGATTGCTGAGACTTTCAAAGCCAGAGTCATTGATTACGGTAAAGACAGCCTGCTTCTGGAATTCGTACAGACAGCGACCAAAAATGATGCAGTTGTCAAACTGATCAAAGAAGAATTCGGCCGCATCGAAGTAGTCCGAGGTGGAAGTGTAGGAATTGAATCCATCAGCATGATGGAAAGATAATTTAAACGATGATGCCCCTCCTGTTAAAGGAGGGCATTTTTGTAAATTTTACGAGGGGATAATTCATTATGAAAAAACAACAAATACCATTAAAAAATTCACTGCTTCTCCTTTTGACAGCAACGATCTGGGGAATCGCCTTTGTAGCACAAAGTGAGGGCGGTGAAGCTGTCGGCCCTCTCACTTTCAATGCCACAAGAAACATTATCGGTTCTCTGGTGCTGATCCCGGTTATTTTACTGCTCAATAAAATAAATCCACAGAGCAATTCAGCTGATTTCACAGAATCCGACAGACAGCCAATGGCATCCAGCGGTTCAAATCCATTTTCCCGCAACAAAACCTTAATTGCCGGCGGCATAATCTGCGGTATCTGCCTGTGTCTTGCTTCCAACTTCCAACAGTTTGGTATCCAGTACACCTCCGTTGGAAAAGCAGGTTTTCTCACTGCATGCTACATTATCATCGTCCCGATCCTTGGACTTTTTATGAAAAAGAAATGCAGTCCTTTTATCTGGGTTGCGGTTGTAATGGCACTGATTGGTCTCTATCTGCTTTGCATCACAGACGGCTTTTCCATTGGAAAGGGAGACTTTCTGGTCCTGATCTGTGCTTTCCTGTTTTCCCTGCACATTCTGGTCATTGACTACTTTTCACCAAAGACAGATGGAGTAAAAATGTCTTGCATCCAGTTTCTGGTCTGCGGAATCCTCACTGCTATCCCAGCCATAATTCTGGAGCATCCCAGTCTTTCTTCATTCAATGGTGCCTGGGGCGCTACTCTCTATGCCGGCGTTATGTCCTGCGGTGTCGCCTACACCCTCCAGATCGTGGGCCAGAAAAATATAAACCCAACCGTAGCCTCCCTGATTCTCAGTCTGGAATCCTGCATCTCTGTCCTCGCCGGCTGGATTATCTTAGGACAGAAATTAAGCACCCGGGAAATCATCGGTTGTGTGGTAATGTTCGGGGCTATCGTTCTTGCCCAGCTACCGCAGAAAGAAACTGCCAGTGAAAAATAACACGCTCTAAATCTTCCAAAACCCAAAGTAAGAGGTAACGCTTGAACCTTCCAAACGTTACCTCTTACTTATTTACCCCATATCACCCATTATACAGCTGATAATATTTACCTTTCTGCGCAATTAACTCATCATGAGAGCCTCTCTCAATAACACGTCCCTGCTCCAGAACCATAATACAGTCACTGTTTCTGACTGTGGATAACCTATGTGCAATTGCAAATGTAGTTCTGCCTTCCATCAGCTTATCCATACCATCCTGTACAAGCTTCTCTGTACGGGTATCAATAGAGCTGGTAGCCTCATCCAGGATCAGAACCGGCGGATCTGCTACTGCCGCCCTGGCGATTGCAAGCAGCTGTCTCTGTCCCTGGCTTAAATTAGCACCATTATTGCGAAGCATAGTATGATAACCATCCGGCAGTCTTCGGATAAAACCATCCGCATTCGCCAGCCTGGCAGCTGCAATAACTTCCTCATCTGTGGCATCCAGTTTTCCATAACGGATATTCTCCATAACGGTAGCAGTAAACAGATTAGTATCCTGAAGAACGATACCCATGGAACGTCTCAGATCACCCTTTTTGATCTTATTTATATTGATGCCATCATAACGGATCTTACCATCCTGAATATCATAGAAACGATTCAGAAGATTGGTAATTGTCGTCTTACCGGCACCCGTGGAGCCGACAAATGCAATTTTCTGTCCTGGCTTCGCATACATCTTCACATCGTGAAGCACGATCTTGTCATCACGATATCCGAAGTCAACGCCATCCAGAACAATATCACCTTTCAATTCGATATAATCTGTTTTGCCAGTGGCTTTGTGAAAATGCTTCCATGCCCAGCGTCCTGTACGTTTCTCGGACTCAACCAGCTTACCATTCTCTTCTTTCACATTTACCAGGGTCACATATCCGTCATCTACCTCCGGCTTCTCGTCCAGAAGGTCGAAGATACGCTTCGCTCCGGCAAGTGCCATAACAATACTGTTAAACTGCTGGCTTACCTGATTGATCGGCTGGCTGAAGCTCTTGTTAAAAGTAAGAAAACTTGCCAGGCCGCCAAGAGTAAATCCACCCACACCATTTACTGCCAGCACGCCGCCAACAATGGCACACAGCACATAGCTGATATTCCCAATCTGTGCACAGGTAGGCATCAGCACGTTTGCAAATTTATTGGCATTATTCGCGCTCTCAAACAGCTGGTCATTCAGCTCATTAAACTTCTCAAGGCTTTCTTCCTCATGGCAGAATACCTTTACAACCTTCTGGCCTTCCATCATTTCCTCGATGTAACCATTTACAATACCAAGATTCTTCTGCTGCTCCATGAAATACTTGCCGCTGAGTCCTGCAAGATTTTTACTTGCCACCAGCATCACTCCAACCATGACCAGAGTCACGATGGTAAGAGGCACATTCAAAATAATCATACTTACCAATACACTGACAATGGTAATCACACTGGAAATCAGCTGTGGAATACTCTGGCTGATCATCTGGCGCAGTGTATCAATATCATTGGTGTAGATAGACATGATATCGCCATGTGCATGTGTATCAAAATATTTAACAGGAAGTGTTTCCATGCGCTCAAACATCTCATTTCGAAGATTGCGTAGGGTGCCCTGACTGACATAGATCATCAGACGGTTGTACGTATATGTGCACGCCACCCCAATTGCATAAAAACAGGCTACACGAAGAATTGCCATTGCAAGAGGATGGAAATCCGGAGTCTCAGATTGAAGCATAGGCATGATATACTGGTCAATCAAAGTCTTCATAAACATGGTTCCCTGCACATTGGCAAGAACACTTACCACAATGCCGATCACAACTACAATAATATGGATCCTGTAGTTCTTAAAAATATACCCCATCAGTCTTCCAAGCATCTTGCCCGGATTCTCTACCATAGGGCCTGAACGGAAGGCTGCCCCGCTGCGGCCTGGCTTCTTTATCGGTCTTTCATTGCTCATGCCTGCTCACCTCCTCTATTCTCATCAAAATCTCCACCACCCTTTATCTGTGAATTATAAACCTCCTGATAAATGGCATTGGTTTTCATCAGTTCCTCATGAGTTCCAAATCCGCTGATTTTTCCCTCATCCATGACAATGATCCTGTCCGCACTCTGAATACTGGAAATACGCTGTGCAATGATCAGCTTGGTAGTATCCGGAATTTCTTCTGCAAAAGCTCTTCTGATACGTGCATCTGTGGCAGTATCTACCGCACTTGTGGAATCATCCAGAATCAGTACTTTGGGTTTCTTAAGAAGAGCTCTGGCGATACACAGACGCTGTTTCTGACCGCCGGAAACATTGGTTCCGCCCTGCTCAATATAAGTATTGTATTTGTCCGGCATTTTCTCAATGAAGTCATCCGCACAGGAAAGCTGACACGCTCTGCGGCACTCTTTCTCCGAAGCCTCTTTATTTCCCCAGCGCAGATTCTCCAGAATGGTACCGGAAAACAGCACATTCTTCTGAAGTACAACTGCTACCTGGTTACGCAGACTATCCATATGGTAGTCACGCACATCCACGCCGCCAACTTTCACTGATCCGGAGCTCACATCATAAAGACGGCTGATCAGGTTTACCAGACTGGACTTGGCACTTCCGGTTCCACCGATAATACCAATAGTTTCTCCTGCGCGGATAGAAAGATTGATATCCTTCAGCACCGGCTCCTTACTGTCCTTCTTATAGCTGAAATCCACATGATCAAATTCAATACTTCCGTCTGCAACTTCCATAACCGGATCCTGCGGATCATGAAGATCTGCTGTTTCATTGATAACCTCAGTTACACGCTCTGCACTTGCTGCGCTCATGGTGACCATAACAAATACCATGGAAAGCATCATAAGGCTCATAAGAATATTCATACAATATGTAAGAAGACTCATCAATTCACCTGTAGTCAGACTGCCGCCAACGATCATGTTCGCACCAAGCCAGCTGATTCCAAGAATACATGCATATACTGTAAACTGCATAACCGGCATATTCATAACTACCAGCTTCTCAGCTCTTACAAACATTTCGTAAACTTTATTGCAGGCTTTCTGAAACTTAGTGGTCTCATATTCCTCACGTACATAAGCCTTCACAACGCGGACTGCGCTGATATTCTCCTGCACGCTGGCATTTAAATCGTCATATTTCTCAAATACTTCCCGGAAATACTTAGTCGCCTTTTTCATAATAAATACGAGAAAACATCCAAGAAAAATAACAGCAATCAGGTAAATGCTGGCAACCCTTGCATTGATCATAAACGCCATCGCCATGGCACAGATCAGACTGGCCGGGGCACGGGTACACATACGCAGGATCATCTGGTATGCATTCTGCAGGTTGGTCACGTCTGTAGTCAGACGTGTGATCAGACTTGCAGTACTGAACTTGTCAATGTTTGAAAATGAAAATGTCTGAATGTTAGTATACATTGCTTTACGAAGATTACGGGCAAAACCGGAGGATGCGTATGCTCCGTATTTTCCCCCAAGAATACCGGTAACAAGTCCTGCAACAGCAAGAAGCGCCATAATGGCACCCTTTCTGTAAAGATAACTGATATTACCGGCTTCCACACCGTTGTCGATCATATCTGCCATTACAAGAGGAATCATTGTCTCCACCACAACCTCCAGTATCATAAATACCGGTGTGAGGAAGGAGGCCTTCTTAAACTCCTTTACCTGGGCAAGTAATGTCTTTATCATCAGGTTCTCCCCTTTCTTTTTTGTTAGTTTTCATCCCGCAGACAGCACTCTCTTTGGGCATTTTCCCGGATCATGTCCAGAACTTCCAGGAAGCATTCCAGTTTTTCCTGGGGAATGTCAGACTTCAATACTTTCTGGATCCGGTCAAAATTCTCCATAATTTCCATCTGAAATTCCATTCCCTTTTCTGTAAGCACCAGACGCTTCAGTCTGGCATCTCTTGGAATAGGTTCTCTGGTAATAAGCCCTTTCTTCTCCATTGCCTGAAGGATTCCTGAAGCAGTAGAACGCGCCATCTGAAATTCTGCTTCCAGGTCTTTCTGGAAAACAGCCTCTTCTGAATGTCGGTACAGATAACCAATGATCCACCCCTGCATGCGGTTAATTCCGGCTTTTTCATCCACCTTGGACTGATACGAATTCACCAGACGCCCAATTACCTGATTGAGAGTACGAACCTCATACCCTATTTGCCGTTCCGCCCTGCAGCACTCATCAGGACCAGTTTTCTTCTTTTTCTCCATCTTTCCCTTCTTTCATATACTTCCATACAAAATAGTTCATGTGCGAACTGTTCGGGTTCGAACTGTTCGTGCACGAACTAATTATAAGGGGCATGTTTCTGAATGTCAATCCTGTTTTTTCAATATCCGCTTTGCTATTTGCTCGCGGAGCGTTTTTTGTGTAATAGGAAATTACTCCGTAATATTCCTATTACACAAAAAAATACCAGAAGCAAAATTCCCACTGCTCCTGGCATCCCTTTTTATTTCGAATAAAAGCTCCACTCCCTTTCATCCACAGGCAGGTCTTCCATCTGATAATTCTCAATCCGGATGAAACTTCCCATCTCGATTTCCTGAATCATACGCTCAATTCCGGAAAGCTCTCCCTGGACTTCCATTTCCACTCTGCCATCCCACAGATTGTCCACCCAGCCGGTAAGATCATTGGCTCTCGCCGCATTTTTGGCACGGTAACGAAATCCAACGCCCTGCACCTGCCCGGAAAAATATATGTGTTTTCTCACTATCGCCATCTTTTGTCACTCCTTATGTACCTTATGATATACGTCAATACCGGCAGATGCAAGAATTTTTATTATTTTCCCTCAAAAATCTGAGCAATCGGGGAATCCGATGACAAAATAACGGTCTTGTTTTCTCCTTGCATAGAAGCTTTCAGTGCTTCAAGACTTCTTACGAAGGAATAAAATTCACTTCTCTCATCTTCCCCATAAGCCTGGGAAAGAATTTTCATATATTCCTGTTCCCCTTCTGCCTTCAAAATCTCAGCCTGCTTCTTCGCATCTGAAATCTGAATGGTCACTTCCTTATCCGTCTTGTTCTGGATTACCTTTGCTTCTGAATCGCCTTCTGCTTTATATGTAGCAGCAATATTATCACGCTCTGAGATCATTCTCTCATACACAGCAGCCTTATTATCGTCCGGCAGATCCAGCTGCTTTGTTTCAAATTTAATCAGCTCTATTCCATATTGTTCCATATTATCTCCAATGGCTTCCATCACCATATCCGATAATTCTCCGTCCCGGCTTGTGATCACTCTGTCCTGGGAAAGACTGCTGATCACATTTTTTGTGGCATTATATACGGCCGTATTAATTCGGCTCTCGCTGTTTTCCAAAGAAGAGTTCAGAGTCTGTGCAAATTTAAGGGGATCTGTGATTCTCCACAAAACATAGCTGTCACTGATCATGGTTTTCTTGTCCTTGGTAATCACATCAGATGCTTCCAAATCATATAACAACGTTTCCTTTGGTAAAGACTGTGTTCTTTCTATCAATGGAATTTTAAAGCTGATTCCCGGTTCGCAGATCACTCTGTCAACTTTACCAAACTGACGGATCAGCTTGTATTCATTTTGTTGGGTTATAGTTATGGAAGAACCGATTATTACTGCTCCGAGAATGCCTGCTATAAGTGCCGCTTTTTTCATTTTCATAATTTTTTATCCTTTCTATCAGATACTTATCTTAACTTCACTTAGTTTCTTCACTTGTATCTTCTTCTGTTTTCCAGTCTCCGGAAAAAGAATCCAGCGGCAATATCTTTTCCACGCCACTTCCGTTGTCGATCACAATCTTCATACCAGGCAACACATCTTCCATGGTTTCATAGAACATTCGCATTTTTGTGGTCTCCGGATTCTTCACATATTCCTCATACATTGCATTAAATCTTGCCACCTCAGCTTCTGCCTCATTGATCCTCACCTGTTTTTGTGCCTCCGCATCCTGAATAATCTGGTCTGCCTGGGCCTGCGCTTCGGGAAGCTTTTCGTTCCTGTATTTATTAGCATTGTTAAGCGCCGTTTCTTTTCCCTGTTTCGCAGTTTCCACCTCTTTAAATGCTTTCATCACTTCTTCAGTAGGCGGCTCGGAATCCTGTATTGTTATGTTGACCAATTGAATTCCCAGATCCTGTTCCTCCATCTGATTCAAAATCATTTCTTTGATCTTGCTCTGGATTTCTCCTTTTCCGGTGGTCAGAACCTCATCCACGTTATAGCTTGCTATTACAGTTCGGATACAGCTTTGCGCAATATTTTTTAAAATCTCTTCCGGCTGCTCAGAGGTGTAAAGGTATTTTACAGGTTCTGAAATTCGATATTCTACAAAGAAATCCACATCAATAAAATTGTAATCCGAAGTGATCATGATTCCTTCATTTTCCACCACCGCATTGTTCCCCATACTGTATCCTATTGGAAATCCCTGGATCGTGGTATTTACCTTCTGCACCTGCTGTACAAAAGGGACTTTGAAATGTAATCCCGTTTCATTCACTGCCTTTGGCACTCCAAAGGTTGTGAGTACTGCCTGTTCCTGCTCCTGAATCTGGTAAGTTGTATCCAGAGCCAATCCCCCTGCCGCTATAAGCCCAATAGCACCGATTGCCAGATATTTCATTTTTCCATTTCGCTTACTCATTTTTCTCCTCCATCTCTCTTACTAACAATAGTTGTAAAGCGTTCAAAAAGGGAAAAAAAAGACTTTTATCCCAGGCACTGTTATAATGCCTGAAATAAAAGTCTCGCTGATTATCTCATAATGCGGGTAGTTTCATCTACCGTTCTGACGCATTTATGCACCATTCAGAAAAAATGGATTTCCTTTTATCTCTTCATGGCCGCTACTCCCTTTTCTTTGAGCGATATCATATCATAAGTATTCATGAAAATCAAGATGTTTTTTTATGTTTTTCAGTTCTTATTAATGCCTTGTTGCTGTTCAGGGGCTAACCCTGTGTTACTGTTCACTCCGTTCACAGTAACGCGCTTCGCGATGCACAGAAATCATGCATTCGCATGATTTCGCGCCGCAATTCTCGGGTTTTCTGTGAACTTTGTTCACAAAAAACGCCTCGCGGAATGTTACCAGTGAACAGTAACACCGTTCGTTACTGCTCACTCCATTCACAGTAATGCGCTTTACGATGCACAAAAAGACGAACCTTCTTGTGACAAGCACAAGAAGTAGCGTTCACAACCTGGCCGGCAACTCATAAGATTTTTTTGTTATGTAAACCAATCATACTCGCCTAATTGCCTTTCAAAAACTGTTGAATATGATACCTTCTTATTGTCACGAGCAAAAAAATTACCTCATCTCGTGCGCATAATTCCCCCATATTTTCACATACTATCCATACACTACAAAATATGGAAACCCACAAAACAAACAAGCTCTATAGTGTGTTTAAAAAAGTCAATTGTTTCCCACAATTGCATCATAAAGTACAGGAGGAACAGATAAATGAAAGCCACAGGAATCGTAAGAAGAATAGATGATCTGGGCCGGGTGGTCATCCCAAAAGAAATCCGTCGGACCCTGCGAATCAAAGAAGGTACCCCACTTGAAATTTTCACCGACCGTGAAGGTGAAATCATTCTGAAAAAATACTCCCCAATCGGAGAGCTTAGCCTTTTTGCAAAAGAATACGCCGAGTCCCTCTCCCATTCCACCGGCATGCTTTCCTGCATCACCGACCACGACCAGGTAGTAGCTGCTGCCGGTCCGGGAAGTAAGGAATTCATTGGAAAATTGATCAGCAGCCAGCTGGAAGCTGTTATCAATGACAGAGAAGCCAAATGTCTTAGTGCCAAAGACCGTGGCAAAGTCCCTGTGGTGGATGAACAGCCAGCTCCATCCACATCCCAGGTCATCCAGCCCATCATAGCCGCCGGAGATGCTATTGGCAGTGTCATCCTCATGGGAAGAACCGACAAAGACATTCCAAGCACCAGCGAAAAGCTTCTGGCGCAGACCGCCGCCGGGTTTCTTGGACGACAGATGGAACAATAATTTTGTTATCGCTGCAGTCAACGTCTCGATAGAGCCTGTTTGAAAAATTATTCCCGCAATCTGCCAGTGAACAGAAACTAAAAAACTGCTGTATCCATTTAACCCCTCTTCAAAGTCCATTAAATGGTACAGCAGTTTTCGAATTTATATACCTCAACAATCCTGTTCTGTTTTCTCTTCAGATACAGTGCTACCCTGCTTGCCCTGATCCCGCATCTTCTGCCTCTGCCTGGTAATATCAAAATACTCCGGCGAAATAATCCCACGGGCAACCAGTGCATCAAAAACCTCCTTCTGCGACCGCGTCATCACCATACCCACAGTTGAATTATAATCTGTAAGCACACATCCTGTCTTCTCGATCATCCAGAACAGTGCCGAATCATTCTCCGGGATCATCTTCCAAATCTCCTTCTCCGGATATGGCAAAAGCGCCATCATGGTCTGAAGATGGCCCTTCTCCTCAATCAATCTGTAATCCCCATCCGGCATAATAACTCCATCTGAGAAATTCGGAATCTGATCAGCTTTCTGCAAAAGCTCCTCTGTAATCTTCACCACAAGTTACCCCCTGTAAATTATTTTTTAACGGACATGTCGCCTGTCGGCGACATCACCATATATGAAAGTCAGCTGTTCCGCGCCTATGGCGCTCCCACAGCTGCCGACATCATTTATTTTTCACAGCACCGCACATGTTTTCCCCTATTATACCATGCCGCTTATATAAGTGCCACCAATTTAAATTTTCTCATTTTCATGAATTAATGAATAACCTCCAATTTTCTGGACACCCTATAAATACAGACAGGTACAACAGCTGTGAACAGAATGTATGTAGAGGTGAAAAGAATATGAGGAAAAACAGAACAGCAAAATTTATTTTCAACGGCGCTCTCCTTGCAGTTATGGCAGTTCTCGGAGTGACCGCTTACCAGGTTGCAAACAAACCAGAACATATTCAGGAAGTGCTTCCATTGGAAAGCACCAAGGAAAATGACACTGCCAAAGCAGATGGAGCCAACTCAACTGATGATTCGTCCCTTGCAGAAGCAGGTACTAACATGGTAGAAGCAGATCTGGACGGAATTTCCGATACCGGAATCCTAGACAGTGAGTCTTTGATAAACCAATCAGATAATTCATCCGCAACAGACATGGCAAGCCTTGACAATACCGTGGACTTAACCAATTCTGCTGACATTAACGATACCGCTGATATTTCCAGCTCCTCTGACATTGGAGAAAGTACCAGCGTAAACGCCCAGATCTCCCTGCACAAAGGACCGGAAATCAACTTCTCGGAAGATACATTAATGGAGTGGCCGGTAAACGGACATGTTCTCATTGATTACAGCATGGATCAGAGTGTTTACTTCCCAACTCTGGATCAGTATAAACTGAGCCCTGCGATTTCCGTACAAGCAGTGGAAGGTGCCCCTGTAGTTTCCGCAGTAAACGGAACCGTATATTCGATTGAAAATAATGCCCAAACTGGCACTACCGTCACCATGGAGCTTGGAAACGGCTACCAGGCAATCTATGGTCAGCTTACTGATCTGGACGTTGCTGAAGGCGATACCGTCACCAAAGGTTCCATCATAGGCTATGTCGCAGCTCCTACCATTTATTACAGCGAAGAAGGCAGTAACCTGTACTTCGCCATGAAAAAAGACGGAGAACCAATCGACCCGATCACGTATCTGCCGTAAAAAAATTCAGTCCATGAAATATCAACATTCACAAAAGTAAAAAAACAACGTATAATAAAGCAGGTGGGAAAATCCGCAGTCGGTACCTAAATCCTACCTGCTTTTTCCAGTCCTTCCAGGCAGCTAAGAGCCCGGAACCCGCCATGGTAGCCATTCTGACACGCTATAGTATTCTTTTGGACTGCAAATAATATACCAGCTTACCGATTGCTTTTTATAAAAATAAGGAGCATTGTCAGCCAGTTAACAGCATGACGATACTCCTTTACATAAATATTTATTTAATTCCTAAACGGACATGTCGCCTGTTGGCGACATCACCATATATGAAAGTCAGCTGTTCCGCGCCTATGGCGCTCCCACAGCTGCCGACCGCATTCGTAATCCGGGCTATCACCCTACTTACTCATACGCTCTAGCCCGTCCGATATCCAAGAATTTGCTCATGCAAGCATGGCTCATTCTTGGCTGCCGTCCGGGACTTTCATAGTAAAACATTAAGAACTTTCACCTTACAACCCAAAAAGGAGCCCCATGAATTACACCTACATCGTCCAGTGTGCCGACGGTACTCTTTACACCGGATGGACAAACTGTCTGGAAAAGCGCCTGAAAGCCCACAACAGCGGCAAAAACGGAGCCAAATACACCAAAACCAAACGTCCGGTAACTCTTGTCTACTACGAAGGCTACGCCACCAAAGAAGAAGCCATGAGCCGGGAATATGCAATCAAACAATTGACCCGGGCCAAAAAATTAGCCCTGATGGAATTTTAAAGGAGGTCACAGTTCCCTCTAAATATTAAAAGTTATTAAAAAACTTGTCTAAAATATTTTACCTTACCATATCATCAAATCGGCATATTCGCCACAAAACAATACATCACAATAAAATGACACGCGCTTCCCAGCATAATAAATACGTGGAAAATCTCATGTGACCCAAAATTCTTATGTTTCGCATTAAAGATGGGAAGCTTCAATGCATAGATCACACCGCCAATCGTATAAATAATTCCCCCCGCCAGCAGCCAGCCAAATCCAGCCTTAGGCAATGCATGAATAATTGGCATGAACGCAAGCACACACAACCAGCCCATTCCAATATACAGCACAGAAGAAATCCATTTCGGACAAGTCACCCAGAATGCCTTAAATACAATTCCCAGAATTGCTGTCGCCCACACAAGTGCGCAAAGTATATATCCAATCTTGTTATGAAGAACAATCAGGCACACCGGCGTATAGCTTCCCGCGATCATTACAAAGATCATCATATGATCCAGCTTCTTCAGTCTGCGGTTCACCTTCGCCGTAGAATCAACGGAATGATAAAGAGTACTTGCCGCATAAAGCAGCATCATCGTAAGAATAAACACTCCCAGTGCCACAATATGAATATGATCGCTCCACTCTGACGAGCGAATCAATAAAGGCGCTGCTCCCACTGCTGCCAGAAGAAAAGCAATCCCATGTGTAATCGCACTTCCCGGATCTTTTAATTTAAATTTCATGATAGCACCTCCTAAAACTTTTCCAAAGCAACTTTTCCAGAAATCAGTCTGGTTCCTAGGTTTATAATGTTTCGCAAGCTTTATCATGTAGTTTTAATTACTACGTTATCAAGTATGTGTTATACTATAACACTTTTTTTGAAAAATGCAAGGGGTTTTACAAAACTTTTATAATAAAAGTAATTTTTTGACTTTCAGCAACATTTTTCACCTTCCCATCTCCATCACCGCCTCAACCTCCATCTCCGGAAAATATGTCTCCAATATCTCCTCCCAGCTACTCCCTTTCTTCGCCATCTCATTCCCCCCATACTGGGAAAATCCAAGCCCATGTCCTTTTCCTTTACATAAAAAGCGCACCATTTTTCCTACTTTCTGCACGGAAAAATCTGCGGAAGCCAGATGCATGCCCTGGCGAAAAGTCTCACCCTCAAGCCAGTTTCCATCAGCTATCAGCGCAGTCACATAACCGGCACTATCTCGCTTTTTGACCACCAGCTTCGCAGGAAGCTGACTGGCAGGCACATATGCACTGTTTACATAGTCTGGAGCCTCCCTGTCCTGACTGCTTTCCACTGATTTCAGATAGCCATATTCTGCACTGTGAAAAACCTCTTTCCCATCCCTGGTTTTACCGCTGCTGATCTCATGATACGGAACTAATTTCAGCTTTCCATTATATGTAAGAACCTGCCCGGCCGTTACCTCTGCCGCTGCTCCATACTGCTGCAGCTTATCCACCGCACTCAGTAATTTCCAGACGCCTCCATACCTAACAACAAAACTCCTGCCACTATTTAATTCTGCTATTCGGAAGGATAACACCTCTTCATCTTCTGTCGCAGCTGTCATTTGCTCAACTCTTCTTTCCCTGTTTTTCCCTGCGATACTTTCACTTACTTCATCCAGAATTTCTCCTTCACTTTCCCCCTCCTCCAGCCGCCTGTACACCTCCGACCTTGCAATCACCGCCTGAGCTTTCACCGCTTCCTCCGCATAATCCCCTTTCATCTGTACCATCAACATCAGCGGAACCATATCCTCCACCCCCGGAGAATGCAGTAAAAGTGCTTTATCCGCCCCATTCAAGGCGATTGTACACATATACGGCAATAATAAAATGAATGGAATAAACAGCCCTGAAGAATAAAAGCTCCGAAACCATTTTCTCATATATTTCCTGCCCTTTGCCATTGCTTAAAAATAATTGGCATACCTGATGTTCCAGGTTTCAGGAATCTTTCTCGCTTTGCCCGCATAAGCAACAGCTCTCCTGTCTATCTCATTTCTCCTTATTATATGCACAATTGCAAAAACTTATTAACCGTAGTATACTGTACCCATTGTTGCGCAGACACGGTAACAAAGCGTGTAACTGCTAATTTTCAAAGTAAATATAACGGAGGTTTTTCATGGCCGCACTCTTTCTCGCACCCCTATACATCCTGATCAATGCATACGTTGTCCGTTGGATGATACGATGGATGGGCGCCTGTCACAGACTTTTTCAGACAATGGCATTTCGCGCTTCCTTTATAGGAGTTTACATAATATTAGCAACAGCCCTGCTCACCGGCTTTCTCATCAAAAAGCCGGACAACCTGCACCGTATTCTCAAGCATACAGGTAACTATTTTCTCGGAACTTTCATCTATATTCTGCTGGTAATCGCTGTCGTTGATTTTGGCCGTCTGATACTGAAATACATATTCCATGCCCCGTTTATCGGGCACCGCAGCACTTTCGTCATCACAGGCCTGATCTGCACCATACTGATCATCAGCCTCAGTGTTTACGGAATCCTTCATGTAACCCATGTGAAAACTACACCTTATGAGATAAACGTTGAAAAAACAGTTGACGGCATGGATTCCCTGAAAATAGTCCTTCTCGCTGATACCCATTTCGGCTACAGCATGGGAACCGCCCAGGCAAAACGAATTGTGAAAAAGATCAATGCTGAAAATCCAGATGTGGTCTGTATCGCAGGTGATATTTTTGATAATGAATATGACGCCATTTCCAAGCCAGATGAATTAAAAGAAATTTTAAAAGGAATTAAGTCCAAATATGGAGTTTATGCCTGCTGGGGCAATCACGACCTGAACGAACCAATTCTGGCAGGTTTCACCTTCAACGGAACAGAAGATAACTACAATGATCCCAGAATGGAAGAATTTCTTACAGACGCAGGAATCCACCTGCTAGACGATGAAGCTGTTCTGATCGACAACAAATTTTATATTGTCGGCCGCCGGGATGCCTCCCGCTGTGAAAAAGTAGAAGGCTCCAGAGCCACTCCATCCCAGCTTACCGAATCGCTGGATCAGAACAAACCAATTATTTTTATTGACCATCAGCCAAAAGAATTAGACGAAACAGCTGCTGCCGGTGTTGACCTTGACCTTTGTGGTCACACCCATGACGGTCAGATTTTCCCCGGAAACCTGATTATCCATCTATTCTGGGAAAATTCCTGTGGCTACCTTCGAAAAGGAACTATGCACAACATCGTCACTTCCGGAGCCGGAATCTGGGGACCGAACATGAGAGTCGGCACCAACAGCGAAATCTGTTCGATTACAGTTCATTTTAACAATTAATGTAACTATTCCGCAGATGCTATACCGCGAGATGTTTTCGTGAACATAGTTCACAGTTACCAATTAATTTTTCAAATATTGCCGGTTCAGATTTTAAGCCATTCCAACCATGCTTCACTGTATTTATATACAGAGCCAACCATTACATATCCACCTGACAATATAGGTTTCATAGTTACATTAAATCAACCGATTATGCCTCTACGGACTGCCTCTGCACCCCCATCGTTCCATGCAAGGCAGTCCTTTCTCATGTGAAACATCCCGTATCCGATTTCCCCTTCTTCCTCGCAGCCCAGCCCTTTCCACTAAAGCCTGTCCACGCTTCACCACATCTATTCCTTCCAGCATCTTTCCCTGGAAAAATCTTCCCACTATACCTTTTTCATATATCTCATAAGCTTCATGCGCGCCCAGCTCCCAGCCAGTCACCACACTCAGCCATCCATTCATCCTTACAGCCAGTCCGCCGATTCCATCAATCAGTCCCTTTATTCCCTGCATACCCCGTCCATTTTCACTCATCACTCCCATGAAAAAACAAGTCACCACGGTCATCACCATATTGAAACGTTCTTTCAAACTGAATTTATTTTCCCGGTTGAAATATTTTTTCAATAATCTCATAAAGGCCCTCCTTCTTGTCATGCCTGTCCAAAATCCAAAAGCTTATCACCGCTGCTGTCTCCTAATGCAATTAACTTTGTACCATTTCGGGCACTTTTTCTGCCTCCGGCAGACTGCACGGACAGCTCACAGCAAACAGCCGCCAGAATATGTTTGAAAAAACTCCTCTGCGAACTGCGCACTTTTCATGATTGTGCAGGTTCTAGAGCGTGTTTGAAAAAGGCTTTCTGCAAGATGTGCGTCACAATTTGTGGGAGATTTTGTCCGGATGAAGGCGCCGTAGCGGGCTACGGCAACTGAATTCGGGCAAAATATACCGCAAAGTGGGGCGTGCAGATTGCGGGAATGATTTTTCAAACAGGCTCTAGTAATATTTATGTCTGCCAATACAACCCATAGAACCATTTTTTATAAATTTTCCCCATTTCACCCCTTATTGACACACTTGTCCCCCACTGCTACAATAACCCTAACAACAACTTTACCGCTTTCCCAAAGAAAGGAGCACCTTATGGCAAAAGAACAGATTGCAGTTGCAGAACTGATTACAAACATTATTCTGGGAAAAACGGACGGAGCCAGCCGGGTAGATTTCTTCCCGCAAAAAACTAAATTTCCATTTGACAAACCATACGAGCAGCCATTTCCCCGCGCCACGCCGGAGAGCCAGGGTATTTCCTCTGACATGCTGGCCGACCTGCTGCGGGAGCTGGACACTTCACACTATACAGACATGCACCATTTCATGGTTCTCCGAAATGGAAAGGTCATCTGCGAGGCTAATTTCGCCCCCTACCGCAGCCGAATCTGGCACGTGACCCATTCCATGTGCAAAAGCATCACCGGCATGGCAATTGGTCTTCTGGTTGAGGAAGGCAAGCTTTCCCTGGATGAGAACATTTACGACATTTTTCAGAAAAAGCTGAACACCTTTAACAAGATTTTCCGCCCTAAAGTCACTGTAGAAAATCTTCTCACAATGACCAGCGGCGTCACTTTCAACGAATCTGGGATCGTCTCTGGAAACGACTGGCTCACCAGCTACCTGAATTCTTCCATCAGCGGCACCCCCGGGGAAAATTTCCAGTACAACAGCCTGAATACCTACGTTCTGTCCGCCATCGTCACGGAACGCACCGGTCAGTCACTTACCGAATACCTGGAACCGCGGCTTTTCGATCCCCTTGGAATCACCCGCTATTTCTGGGAAATCTGCCCTAAGGGCATTACCAAAGGTGGTTGGGGACTTTTCCTCTGCACCGAAGACATGGCAAAATTAGGTCAGCTTTATCTACAGAAAGGTAAATGGAACGATCAGCAGATTATCCCGGAATTCTGGATTGAAGTCTCCACCGCCAAGCATAAGGAGAGCATTGAAGGTACTTTCGGCTATGGCTACCAGCTGTGGATGGAAGCCCGCCCGGGCAGCTTTGAATTCAATGGAATGCTTGGTCAGAATGTAATCGTTTACCCTGACATGAATATGGTAGTCGTCACAAACGCCGGAAATAACGAACTTTTCCAGAACTGCGTCATGCTGAACATTATCCGCAAGCATTTTCCGCGCAACTTTCATCCTGCAGATATTCTGCCTGAAAACCCATGTGCCCAGACACTCCTGAACCGCCTGACTGCCGAGCTTGAAAACGGCACTCACGCGCCTCAGACACTTCCAGCCCTCCGAAAAGGCGGCTGGAAAAAAAATCCATCTGGGCTCCGCCACAGTACTAACACCAGACCGAATACCTGGAATTACGTGAAAGGACTTCCTGAACCGAATCCTTACCAGTTCACCCAACAGCTTAATGGCAAAATTTTTGAACTTTCTCCACAGAGCATTGGTCTTTTCCCGCTGTTTATCCAGATTTTCCACAATAATATGACGGAAGGTGTGCAAAAGATTTCATTCGCCTGTGAAAAAGGCAATTTCTCCGTAAACTTTCTGGAATCCGGCGAATGGCACAGCATCCCGACCGGACTTGGAAAATTCAAAGAATCCTGGCTTACCCTCCACGAGGAAAGCTATCTGATTGCAGCCTCCGGAGATTTCACTACAGATGAAAACGGAACCGCCGTCCTGAAGCTGGACTTCACTTTCCTTGAAGAATGTGTTCGAAGAAAAATCAACATTTTCTTCCTGCCTGAAGATGAAATTCTCATCCGCTGGTACGAAACACCAGGCAAAGGCATGATCATGGAAGGTCTGGAATCCATCACCGAAGAAATCTCCAACAACTTTCTCTATGGAGCCTTCAAGGGAACAGGCGGCCTGGAGCTCCTTCACAGGGTAATGGAACAGACTATTGAACCGGTTTCGCATGGGTATCTGGTGACACCTGCTGAAGTGGCTCCGGAACAGGGATCAGTTTCATCCTTAAATGAATCAGATTGCAGAGAACTTTCAGCAGAACCCAGTGAAATAACGACCACTTCCTATTCTACAGAAAGTTTGTAATGCACCATATATCGCACTTTAATAGCAATAAAATTTTTTTCGACCAAATATGCGGTCAATCAGGAGGTACCCCATGATTTCCCAGGAAAAACGCTTAATCATCACCTTTCGCTGCACCACCGACGCCATCGCCATGGAGAAATCCTGCAAAGCCACTGGTGCTCCAGGAAGACTGATTCCGGTTCCAAGAAGTATCTCTGCCAGCTGCGGACTTTCCTGGTGTGCGCCCCCCACAAGCCGCACTACCCTTGAGAAACTACTTCAGGAGCAAGACCTGGATCCAGAGGGCATATATGAGTGTATAATTTAATTATTAAACAGGCTCTAGAGCGTGTCTGAAAAAGGCTTTCTGCAAGATGTGCGTCACAATTTGTGGGA